>Ga0172382_10002268_pt1 | contig 32619 bp, 22 predicted proteins | sample Leawel138RmetaG_FD_122245 | JGI IMG/M metagenome (GOLD analysis project Ga0172382, IMG submission 122245) | Leachate microbial communities from a municipal landfill in Southern Ontario, Canada - Leachate well 138R metaG | ecosystem: Engineered > Solid waste > Landfill > Unclassified | place...
CTCGCACCCCCCAGCCTCGCAACGCCACCCCGCCGCGCCGCCCTATCCGGCAGCACCGCGCCGCCGTCCCACCCCCCGGCCCCGCCGGGCCGCACCGCGCCGCCCTATCCGGCAACACCGCGCCGCCCTCGCACCCCCCACCCCCGCAGGGCCACACCGCGCCGCCCTATCCGGCAACACCGCGTCGCCCTCGACCCCCCAAACCCCGCAGGGCCACACCATGACTTTCCCTGGCGCACTGACAGGATCTGTCATCACCCCCGCTACGATACTGAGGAATCATTCGTTTTGAGGTGTCGTTATGAATTGGAAAAGGCTGAAGAATGCACTGCTGGGCCTGCTGGCCGTTCTCTTAATGCTGGGGGATGGCTTGGCTGAAGAGGTTCAGCTTTCAGTGAGTGGTGGGGTATACAAGGTACCGGTCACCATCAACGGTACGGTTCATCTCAATTTCACCCTCGACTCGGGAGCCTCCGATGTGCACATCACGCCAGACGTACTCCTCACTCTTCTCCGGTCCGGCACGATCAGCGACAGCGACATGGTTGGTCCCGGTACCTACGTATTAGCCGACGGACGGGAAGTTCAGAATCGGCGCGTGCGACTTCGGGAGGTCAGAATCGGCTCGGTCGTCGTCGAGAATGTAGTGGCCTCCGTATCCGACAACCTCGAGGGCAGCCTACTGCTGGGTCAGTCGTTTCTGGCCCGGCCGCCTCGCTGGTCAGTGGACAACGCGCGCCAGGTATTGGTGCTAGAAACCAGCGGGGGCCTGCAAACCCTGTGGCGAGAAAATCACGAATTCTCTTTGCGGGCGGGGCACGATTGGAAGCCTCAGGCGTCGGAACAGTACCATTGCCTCATGACTGACGGACATGCAATCCTCTGCGTGATGGAGGTGGAGGAACAATCTGGAACTGACGCACTGGCCCGAAAAATCCAAAACTTCTACCACGGCCTTGATAAGCTAGTGTTCGTGGACGAATGGGGTGGCACGATAACCGACGCCACTACCGGCAACTCCATCCCTGCTGTCTTATCCAAGTTCGAGTCCAAAGACCTTTCCCTCTTGACCTACACCTTCCGTTATGGCGGTTGGAGTTACATAGTCATGGGCCTTTGGAGCCCTGACGACTGGGACGGATACGAAGGGGAGATCCGGGAGATCATGAAGAGCATCCGCATGCATTGGGAGGTCGAGTAGCAACGTGATATCACGACTCTTCACATACGGAACACTGGCACCGGGCCGACCCAACGCCCACATCCTGGCCGGGCTGCCCTGCCAATGGCAGCAAGCCACCGTGAGAGGCCGGTTACTCCCGGAGGGGTGGGGCGCCGCTCAGGGCTTTCCCGGGATCATCACCGATCCCCAGGGTGAGACAGTCCACGGCCACCTCTTTACCTCTGAGGAGTTGCCCTCCCATTGGGCACGCCTCGATGCTTTCGAAGGCGCAGGCTACCAACGCGTGATCATACCGGCTGTTCTGGACGACGGTGCCGCCGTCGAAGCGTTTATCTACGCGCTCAGAACGAGTTAGGGCCTCCAGGGAAAAAAACTTCTGGCGCAGTGACAGAATATGTCATCCAGGAGAGGCATACTCAAATGCGAAACCCATCGCTTTGAGAGGAACCTAAGGCTTGTCCATTATCTATCTTGAACCACTCATCGAATCGCTTGCCCAACTGCAATTCGTCGATCTCATCTTGACCATCGAGGCCCGGGAACACATCCAGTTGCCGGTCTTCTCCGGTTCCACTTTCCGGGGAATCCTCGGGCACGAGCTCAAACGTGCGGCGTGCAGTACCGGAGAGCAATGCGAACAGTGTCGGGACCCCGAAAACTGCATCTATCACTACCTCTTTGAGACCCGCTTTTCGGCGAAGGAAGACCCCGTTCGTGGAAGTCTGGAGGTGCCCCGCCCGTTCATACTCACCCCTCCCACCCGGGGCCGTGTACTACCGGCTCGCCAGCGTGCCGAGATCGGGCTGCGGCTGTTTGGCGCGGCCACCGACTACCTTTCCTACTTCATCTACGCCCTGGAGCAGGCCGGTCAGAGGGGCATAGGCCGAGAAAACCAACAGTTCAAACTCCTAAAGGTAAGCCAGCACCACGCAGCCGACCTGCCTCCCACCGTCTTCTACCAGTGCCGTGAGAAGGGACCCGGTCAATTCTCCGGAGAGCCCTCGGTGAGCGATGTGGCTTCCAACTTTCCCTCGCTCCAGCTTTCCGACAGTTGCATCATAAAGTTTCTTACCCCCACCCGACTCAAACACCGGGGTGAATTGGTCAAGGAGCCGGAGTTCCACGTGCTGGTTCGAGCCCTCCTCACCAGGCTCGGCATCCTGATCGGGGCTCACGGAGTCGCCCCCCTCAAACTCGACTTCAGCCAGATCGTCAAACAAGCCGAAACTATCCGCTACCAGGCCCTCGACCTGAGATGGCTCGACTGGCAACGCTACTCCAACCGCCAGAAACGAAAAATGAAACTCGGCGGCTTCATCGGCGGCGTGGAGTACACCGGCAACCTCCAACCCTTCGGCCCACTCTTGGCCGCCGGAGAGCTACTCAACGTTGGCAAGGGAACGACCTTTGGGCTGGGTGGGTACCGGATCACGACAGCATCCATTCGAAAGCAGGCTGCGCCATAAGATTCCGACTGCAAGCCAAGACCGTCCGCCACCCCTCAACGTTGGAAAGAGGGACAACCTTTGGGCTGTGGGCGGCGGAGGATTAATTATTTTTAAACCCCTGGACAGGATCTGTCATCAGCTCAGGTTAGCATCCTATCTATGACTCGAACGTTCACCAAAAAAAGTGATGTTCGACAGGTTTTCGATTCTAGCTGGGACGAAAGGTACCGCTGTTGTGGAGGAGTATGAAAGTCGTGGGAAATGAGAGGGGGAGGATACGACCTATTTCGATTCCTCGGGGGAGGACCAGGAATGAGTAAGGCAGGTCGGCGGCGGCTCTTTGCATTTCTTGGAACGGGAAATTACTGTGCGGCTGAATACAACTGGAAGATTGCCGCCCGGAAGGGCCGGACTTCCCCGCTTCAGTACATTCAAACAGCGCTCTGCAAGATTCACACTGAACTTGATCAGCCTATCGATGAGGTTGTCCTTTTCCTGACGAGAAGCGCCAAGTCAATGCATCTAAAAAAACTCAAGGGTGAACTCTTCGATGCCGGGATCACTGTAAAGGTTCGCTCGATTTCCATCCCGAATGGTGACGACGAAGAGCAATTGTGGGATCTTTTTACGATCCTCACGAGAGAACTTTCCCGACAAAGTACCTCACTGATATTTGATATCACCCACGGTTTCCGTGCGCTACCGTGGTTCGCTGCTGCTGTGCTGACTTTTCTTTCTGCCACGAAACGACTCCCTGAAGACACTTCGGTGTACTATGGCCTGTTCAGGCCCAAGGGACAAAGCAGCATTGTAGGTTTGACTGCCGCGCTCGATGTGGTGACCTGGGGGTTTGGTCTGACCCAGTTTCTCAACTCCGGAAAATGGGATCCACGGCTCTCATCCTATTTACAAAACCACACGAAATCCCTCAATGAAAAGCTCACCGCTGATGGTGGGCGCTCCAGAGACTTCTTCAACGGTCTTAATTCTCGTCTGACCAAAGTTAGCGACGCACTTTCCCTTATTCGGGTGGGAGAACTCCTACTCAAACCGAGTCCGAAAGGGCAAGGGCTGCTGCGAAGCCTCTTGGAGGTGTTGGACGCCAGTGAAGCTGATGTACAGAAACACATCCCACCTTTAGCGGCTGTTCTCGATGAAATTCGAAAGGTTTTCAAGGGCTTCGAAGCCTCCAAGGATCTCGAAGCGTTAAATGATCAAGTTGGGCTGGAGCAACTCGATCAACTGATTCTACTCTACGAAAAATGGGAACGGTACCCGGAAGCCAGTACCGTCTTACGTGAAGCCTTTACAACACTATTCTGTAACGAGTCGTGCGCCACAAATCCGACGATAAGCAATTCTCGTTTTTCAAATGACTGCCGTGATTTTGCTGACATCCGTTGTAACGCTTGGATTAATGAACATCACCGGGGGCTCTTCAAATTTCGCAACGACATCAATCATGCGGGTTTTAATGCAGATCCTCACAGCAAGTCAGATTTAGTCAGTGAATTCGATAAGGCTCTAAAAGTATTCCGCAATCAGTGCAAACATAAAGACAATCTTCGTAAGCCACTATTTCTAAATATCAGTAATCACCCGGTTAACACGTGGTGCGAGAACCAAAAGGAGGCAGCGCTAGTACTTGCTGAGGAAATTGTGGATGTTCCATTTCCTCGCACTGATCCGTCGCTTTCCGAGAAAAAGGTGCGAGAACTGGCTAACAAAACTATAAAGCAACTAGAAAAGGCTAATCTGCTCACCCGTGCCAGCCACGCCCTGGTAATGGGAGATTTCAGTCTAACATTTGTTATCGTCAGCAGGCTGAAGTCACTGGGGTTACATTGTTGGGTCACAACCACCGACCGGAAAAAAGACGACACCTTTCATTTCGTGAGGTTTCGAAAGGTATGAAATTGGAGGAGCGAATTTGAAGTATCTCTACCGCTATGAAACAAAAGGGATCCAGAACTGGATTCTAAGTAGTAATAAACTCAGAGACTTGGCGGGTGGAAGCGCATTGGTCGAAGCCCTCACTCAGGCTGCCGACGAAGCCGCCAAGAAATTGGACGCCACCGTCATCCAAGCAACCTCCGGTGCGATGACGGCGGAGTTTCCAGACAGAGAGAAGTTACAGGCTTTCGCCTCGGAGTGGCCGATACAAGTAGCTTTTCGGGCTCCAGGACTGCAGTTGGTGCAGGGCTGGGTTCCTGAGTCAGAAGGTTTGCCTGCACTTTTCAAGGAGTTAGCTGCCCGGCGAAACATGCCTCCGCTCAACGACCTGGAGACCAATCCCTGGGTTCTGCGGGCAGGACTTTCAGGCTTACCTGCTGTTCCCAGTCGATCACGCGCCAAAGCTCGGCAGACGACGCAGGATCAAATCTCTCTAGCCAAAGAATGGGCTCTCCATAAAGAGCACTACGGTAAAGAGCTTCCTGTGACTGGCGGACCCGATTGGGACGACTTCGAGCAAGAATTAGACCGTTGGCCGGAAGGCCCCGTGGCGATTGTGCACGCCGATGGAACCGGAGTCGGACAGCGCCTAATGAAAATTAAGGGCAGCGATAACCTTCAATGTTTCTCCAAGGCGATGAAGAAGGCCAGTTCGACAGCCATCAAGGTGGCCGTTCAGGAAGTGACCCGCGACCGCGAGTCTGGCCATCTTTTGGCTAGGCCGGTGGTCTCTGCTGGTGATGACCTCACTTACATCCTGCTCGCCGGCGACGCCCGCCGGTTCACAGAGGCTTGGCTGAAGGCTTTCGAGCGTGAGACAGCGGCACAAGCTGGTGACCTCGGTGGCGACGGTGGACTTTACGGGGGTGCGGGTATCGTGATGGTTCATCGAGGCTACCCTTTCTCCCGCGCCTATCGGCTCGCTGAGGAGCTTTGTAAGAAAGCAAAAGACAAAGTGAAGGCCAGCACACAACCCAACCGGAGCGTCCTGGCTTTCAAACGTGTCACCAACTCGCTAGTCGATGAAATCGCTGAGGATGCCATCGGCTGGATCGTGTCAGACCAGAATCAGCTAGGGGATCTGGTGGACGTGGTCCGTGACTTGCCGCGTGGCACACTACGAACCTGGCTGGATCACTTCCAGCGACCTAATGGCTCGAAACAAACCCAACGCCTTTGGGACCGTGCCAAAGAAGTCGCTGACAATAAAGTCTGGGAAGGTTTCGAGCGAGCGCTTCAAGCTGCCGGCGCCGATCCTGCCACAGGTGCCCTTGAGCCCGGTAATAGCGGTCCTTCGTTGCCACTTGGCAAGGGGCAAACTACGCCCATTTCTAACGCGCTCACCCTCCGCTTCGTAGAAAGGACCCCCGCTCATGTCTAGCACTACGTTACTTCGCTTTCATCTCTCTAGCTATTGGAGAATCGGCTCTGGTAAAGGCTCGGATGCCATCGCCGATGCATTAGTCTTGCGGGATTCTGCAGGATTACCGGTCATTCCCGGGCGGACCATTAAGGGGCTGCTACGCGATTCCATGAAGCTTGCCACCCTGTCAGGCAGTGTAAGGGAAGAAAGTCTCTCGCGCTGGTTTGGCTCCCCGCTGGCTGGTACCGAACAGAACCTCAAGGACGGTGATGAGCAAGAGATCGCCTTGGAGAAGGGTCGATTTCAGAGCGAGGAAGGTCTTCTCTGGTTTGGTTCCGCGCAATTACCTGCGGCCTGGCGCAAGTGGGCCAAGAGCAACCCGGAGAGCGACGTATTGGGGGAACTGACAGCTTATCAATCCTCGACCGCTATCGATAAGGATGGTGTAGCCAAAGAGCATAGCTTGCGCGTGGCCGAAGTAGCGGTGCCCATGGACCTAATAGCCGAGGTACGCGGCCCTAGTGACGACAAGCAGTGGGTGCAAGATTTGAAGGTGACACTCCCTCTTCTACGCGCGCTGGGGAGTCGGCGTAGCCGAGGGCTTGGCCGAGTAGACGTAACTTTGGAGGAAAGCAGATGATCATTCATCTAGAATTGGAAGCACTCACCGATCTTTGCCTGAACTCTGGCAATCACACGCTGGGCCAATCCGATACCCACGACCACATTCCCGGCCGGACTCTATGGGGCGCATTGGCTAGTACAGCCTACCGTAGAGGGATGGACGAGACTCTGGCCTTTCGCTGCTTTCATCAGGGCACGATTCGAGTTACGGATGGGGTGCCGTTTTGGGATGGCCAGCGCAGCTATCCGGTACCAGCTAGTTGGCACCACCCGAAAGAAGACCCTGATGCTCCGGCCCAAAACTTTTCCATCAAATCACCGCCGAGTGACACGCAGTATAAAGGCCATAAAGCAGGTTGGTTTACACCCAATTTGCAACGTGTCTCCCTCACGAAAAACTTCACCATTCGCACAGCGGTGGACGGCACTGGAAAGGCTCGACAAGGCCTTCTATACGGCATCCCGACGCTGGTGGCAGGAGCGCGATTCGTCAGCCGAATTGAGGGCCCGGAGGCCGACCTTTCAGAAATCCGGCACTTTGTGGATAGACAAGAATTTCGTCTGGGCCGCTCCCGGAACTCGGAACTTGGGCTGGTCAAAGTACACGTCAGAGAGCAAGCTCCTAAGGAACTCCAGCACGGAACGGGTCAGACGCAGCGGGTTTCTTTTCTTTGCGTATCCCGGTGCATCTTCCGGGACCCCGATACAGGTGCGCCAACAATAATTCCTGAACCGGAGGTACTGGGGCTCCCCAAGCATTGTAATTTTGAGCCAGCCTTTAGCTTCGTTCGAACAACTCGAATCGTGCATTTCAACAATAAACGCGCACGTCCAGAGAATGAACGGTTTGCCGTGGAGCGCGGCTCCGTGCTGACCTTTACCTCAACGAAGGCTATCTCGCTCACTGATGTTGTCAAGAGCGTCAGGCCAGGTGTTGGAGAATTCTGCGGTCAGGGCTACGGCGATGTTTTGGTCAATCCTGAGTGGCTCACAGGGGAGACTTTCTCATTTGCGGCGACGGAGAAGGCCCCGTCTGCCGAAGCCGCGTCACCACCGAACGACGAACTCTTTCAGTGGGCTAGCGATCAGGCGGTGCGACGGCGTCAAAAGCTCGAGTACTACGAGACCGCATCTCAGAAAGCGCATTGCTATCGTAAATACAAAATCCCGCCATCTCAATGGGGTGCTATTCGGGGGTTAGCCCGCCAGGCGCGTTTCACTGATTCGGAGGCCTTGTTGATACAGCTCTTCGGCAGCGACGGCAGCTCGGGTTTTCTCAACGATGGTAGCCGACGGCTCTCTGAATCCTGGAAGCGGGCTCGAAGTCCGCTCTATAAATTGTGCAAAAAACAGACCGACCTTCCCGTCTTCCTCGAACTACTGGCCAGCGCATGTATGCGGCCCCACCAGGATTCTCGCAATGGAGGTGAAGAATGAATCATCCCTGGCAAAAGTTTGAACTAGCCTACGTGACCATCGAATTGACCAGCGCTTTTCTAATCACCGCAGGTGACAGCGACCAGCTTTTCGACGCCGTCTTCGTGACCGACGCCAACGGTCTGCCCTGTATTCCAGGGGAAAGCCTCGCAGGTATCCTACGACATGCCATAGCCGGGGATGGCGACCCGGAGCGAGATCCGACTTGCCGCCAACTTTTTGGGTATCAAGAGCGACAGGAAGGACAAGCTTCACGACTCCGGGTGAGCTATGCCCACGTGCACGATAAAAACGATCAGCCGGTGCCGTTTCGCGGTGCCAAAATGCAGGAAGATCAAGTTTTAGCTGCGCTGCAGGCAGGCGTCGGGCGGGATCACGTTCGCATCGGAAAGGATGGTGTGGCGGAGCTTCGTGGCAAGTTTGACGAGTTGGTGATCCCCGCAGGTGCTCGATTCACTTTCGAGCTCGCCGTTGCAAGAGACGGCGGTTACACTTCTACAAAGTTACTGCAGGTCTTGGCTAGAGGTGACGTGCGGCTAGGTGGAAAAACCCGCCGTGGCTTGGGGAAATTTCGAGTGGTACGAGCCATCAGCGCCTCTTTTGACTTGAGCCAGAAAGGTGATGTTCAGAAACTCGGCCAGCTCCCGGTGGCGTTGGAGGAGGCGGTCAAGAGCAACCTCCTCAAGTCGATTCCGGTGCCTGAAATAACTGACAGCCCTAACCGATTGCACGGAGAGCTTCGGCTGAACCCAGTGGGAACCTGGATGATCGGTGGTGGAATACCCACCGGACGGGAGCCACAGCGCAGCCAGGACAAGCCTTGGGATCGCGTTCCACTCAGCGAAGCCAGGATCAAGTGGGAAAACAACAAGGGACAGGTCGATACAAACGATAGAACTCCCTACCTCTTGCCCGCTAGTTCTATCAAAGGTGCCGTTCGCCATCGCAGCGCTTTCCACGCACGCCGTCTGTCAAAGGAATGGTATGACCCAAACAAACTCTACGGTGAATTCACCAAGCAAGAACTGCTCCTTTTTGGCGATATCCGTAACAAGGAAGATGGCATGCCTGGTCGTGTGTACTTCAGTGACGTCTATATCCCAAACGCGACCCTGCAAGCCCTACAGCACGTCAGTCTAGACCGCTTTACCCAAGGTCCGATGGACCATCGGCTCTACGATGAGTTGGCCCTGGTTGGAGGCGAACTCGTTATCGAGATCACCATCGACATCGAAAAATGTAAAGATGATTGTATAGCTGTGAAGGCTCTCGATTGTGCCCTGCGCGATCTATGCGAAGGGCGTCTAGCTTTAGGTGCGGGGCGCGGTCACGGTCGATTCCAGGGTACGCTGACCTGGAAACATAATAAGAAGCTTGTTCAAGAGGAGGCTGCCGTATGTTGAGCTTAGACGATATCCCCCCTTTCCAGCAAAAGGACCTGAGTTGGGGGTTGTGCGGACTGGAGATCACTCGATTGAATGGTGCTGCCAGCGTGGAGGAAGCCTGGCAACTACTCCCTGATACCTGTGAGGGCGTGGTTACCCTGGCCGACGCTGTACGTCGCTACAACCCCAAGAAGCGCGAAGGTCTGCTTCTCGACGCAGAGGTGGTCGACGGTCAACAAACGACTGTCGTGCGCTCTCAAGGCCTTTCCTGGTCGGGCTGGCGATGGGAGGAAACGAAAGGCGATTCTCATCGCTATGTAGAGTACACCTTCCTGTCTTCCGAGCCCGGAACTAAACCACCGCACCTTATTTACCGGCAGTATTGGACAAAACAAGCCGATGGTGACCTGCAAGTTTGGCAGCCCGTCGGCGCAAGATTCTGTGGATTTCGGGAGGCTTCTAAATAATGGCTATCACTGCCCCATACGGGTTTGTTCCCCTCAGCGACAAGGTAGTTTGCCCAGACTGGCTCAAGTACCAGGACAAGGACGGTAAACTTGCCTCACCACCGATTCACGATGTTCCATTTGAAGATGGACTGTGCGGCACGTTGGAGCTTGAGATTACCGCCGAGACACCCATCTTCATGCGGGGCACAGAAGACCCTGAACTCCCTTTCCAGCTCAAAGACGGCCGGTATGCTATTCCGGGTACTGCTCTTCGAGGTGCTTTGCGCAACATCGTGGAGATCGCTTCATTCAGTCGCTTTATCCGTGTCAATAACCATCGATACGCCGTCCGGGACCTGAACAATCGTCATTTGTATGGCCAATACATGGCGGACATTGTTAGGGACCCTCGCACTGGTAAGGGGGAGCCGATGCCACTGGTCAATGCGGGATGGCTAATCAGAGAGGGAGAGGGGGATGAGGTCACCTATAAAATTGAGGTTTGTGACTTCGCCAAAATTGAATATCGTGCCCTGATGGACTTGGCCAGAGAGCGAGGGGTACGAAATTTCCGTCCAGGTGAAAAGCAAAGCTCAGTCAACAAATACAACACCTGGGGAGAACACATTAGCTTGGAGATTGAGGCTTCAGTCACATGGAAAAGACCTGAAACCATCGGACGGCGAAAGATGCCGTCGAAGTTTGGCGTCGCTAAGCCGATGCTTAGACAGGAAAAGGGCACTCTAGTGATGACGGGTCAACCCTCGCGGTGGACACCGGACCAAACTGGTAAACGCGCCGGTGCCGGCAACGCTAAACATCACGATTTTGTGTTTTTCCCCGCGAAGCAAAAGCAAACCCTCCTGGTGCCGATCCAAACTTTTCAGGACTTTGAGTTTGCTCATAGTAATCGAGGACAGCAGAATAATCTGGGGCGATCACAAGAGCCTAATGAAGAATGGAAGTTCTGGAGAAATAAGATGGAAAAGGAGGAGAAAGTTCCCGTTTTCTTCCTCACTATGCCTGACGGGAGAGTGGGCTCTTTCGGCCTTGCTATGATGTACCGACTCCCATACGAACATAGCATTCACGAGGCTATCAGTAACGTTGCTCGGGAGCATCTAGATCGAGATAAGGGCCTCGATTTAGCCGAAGGGATTTTCGGTACAGGAGAGGATAAGGAGCAACGTGACAGAGAGAGAACCCTAGCCCTGAAAGGGCGGGTAGGTATATCGCACGCACTTGCCACTAGTCCAACGAAGCCTGAACGCGCCGTGAGCGCCGTTCTTGGAGCCCCCAAAGCCAGTTACTATCCGAACTATGTCGAGCAGGGTCCAGGCACCTACGGTGGCCAACCTGCGCAAGATTCCAGGGGAAACGCCGTTTATCAAACCTGGATGGATCGAAGTGGAGCACCGAGAGGCTGGAAGCGCTATCGCACGATGACGGAAACGTATAACCCTCCACCTCCCAGCGGTGGGGGAGGCCGTCAGTTGGATTTGAGCAACGTTGCAACACGATTCCAACCTTTACCTGCTGGCACAAAATTCGTAGCGCTCATCGACATTCACAACCTGAAACCAGAAGAGCTCGGTGCTCTAGTTTGGGCCATTGAGTTGGGAGGAGACGAGAAGGCACGTCATACTCTTGGTATGGCGCGACCACTGGGCTTCGGTCGTTCTCGAATGAGGCTCATTTCTCACGACCTCGATGATATGCGCGGAGGCAAGCCTGATTTGCAAGCCTGTCGAAATGCCTTTGAGGAATGGATAACAGGCGATATACGAGACTGGAAGAGTTCTCCTCAGATAAAGGAACTACTCGCTTTGGCACACCCAGTTTCACCCAATAAAGTGCGCTATCAACGGCTCGACCCCGGACAGCGTTTAAACGAGTTCGTTGATGCCAAGAAGAATGGATTGGCATTACCCTCAGTAGTCAATCACGGAGGTAGCACGACTCGGGTTGTGGTGCCCCCCCAAACGGGACGTGGGTCTTCCACGGCTGGTACGGTCCGTGCCAAGGTCATCGAAAAGACGACTAAGAAGGGTGGGGTGATGTTCGAGATCGTGGGTACTGGAGAAGAGGGGATCCTTCACCCAACAAGTCAGCAGCCACCCGATCTCAATCCGGGAGCAGAGTATGAATTCACCGTCATGGCTCGGGCCAAACCTGTTTCTTTAAAATGGCTAGATCCATCGGCTCCGCCACCATCCCCGGCAAAGTCATCCAAACCAGGATCCAACCGGAAACCTGGTCACCGTGGCAAACCTGGTTTCCGCAGGTGATCGAACGGCTCCGCATAGAGGGATTCAAGGCGATTGGTACGCCAGGCATCGATCTCGCCTTAGCGCCGATCACATTGCTGCTTGGCGAAAACTCTGTAGGAAAGTCTTCCATCTTTCAATCGCTCCTTACTATCCAGCAATCGTGGGCCACCTTTGAGGGTATTGGTACTCTCTCTCCCGTAGGGTCACTGGTTGACCTAGGCCGTTTCAGCAACTTGCAGCATCGTATGGGAGATTATGTCTTTCAACACGTGAAAATTGAGATCATCGAAGAAGGGCGCGGCACGGTGGGATTCTGCTGGAACGCTCCGGAGCAGCCAGAAGTTCCTGACGATTTGGCCGCCATCGTTGATGCGCCAAACGCTTGGCCTGGCCAGTGGCGGCTTCGCGAAGCCACGGATAGAGGGAGTCTTAAATCCTTACACATAGATGAATTCACCTTCCTTGCCGAAGAGCTTTCCGGTATCGCTCGAGTTCGCTTGACTCTCTCATCCGAGTCAGTTTCGCACTGGCTACACCGCAAGCCCGACCCCTTGGTCGAAGCAGCCAATCAAGCTGGTGCTCGATTCCATTGGTGGGTTGAGGCTGGAGATTCTGGATTTCAAAGTCCTTACATCGAACTCCAGGAAGGTCAATCCAATGTTTCGTCTGTGGCCATAGATGGTCTTAGAGAACAGCTTCAAAACACTCCAAATCTGGAAGGATCTATCTGGAATGAAGCTTCACGGGCACTGCAAAAACTTCTGCGGCTTCGACGTCAGTTAAGAAACTCAGCGCACATTGGAGGAATCCGAGAACGCGGAAGACGACTCTACGAAGTTGCCGTCTCAGATGGCCCTTGCAGCGTTGGTGCCAGCGGTGAACGGATAGTTGATCTTCTCACCTATGACCCAGAAGCACTCGATAGGACCAACCGCCTGCTAGGAATTGCCGAAATAGACTATCACGTGACCGTTGAAAATCCACCGACCCAGGCCCAGGTCCGAGAAATCCTTCTAGAAGATCTCAGGCCTGGCAGAGGTCAGGGAAATCTTGTTGGTCTGCCTGATGTCGGTACCGGTATCTCTCAGATACTGCCTTTCGCGGTTCAAATTGCTTTCTTTGGAAACAGCCGTCGCTTCGACTCAGATCCCCTGCTCCTTATGGAGCAGCCAGAGCTTCACCTGCACCCGTTACTTCAGGCCAGACTTGCTCGACTAATGGCTAGCGCAGTTACGCTCGAAGTCGATGAAGACTCCGACCTGCCTCCTAGTCGCCCCGTACAGTTTTTGATTGAGACTCATAGCGAGCATCTAGTTCGGGCACTTTCGGTTCTGATCGAGCGAAAAGAGTTGCCTAAGGAGGCCGTCTCCATTATCAAAATTGTTAGAAATGAAGACGGCGAAGTTATCGCAACCCGAATGAGGATGGATGATGATGGCCGATTTTTAGACTCTTGGCCCGGTGGCTTTTTTCCTGAGCGCGAAAAGCTGCTTGACGGGAAGATTCCTTGAGCAAAGAGCTTTTTCCGATCGTTAAGTTTACAGAGGAAGCCTTCTTAAAATACGCTGAGAAGCGCTTTCCTCTTTCGCGAGAGAGGGCTCTTCGGCGCGCAATTGAGCAGCGGTGCATCATCGTGGGGAAACTCCCTACAGCTGCATCATTGCTCGAGTGTAATCGTGAGGCGTTCTTACACCTAAGTCCCGAGACGAATCCACCCTCCGAGCAAATCACAGATCTCGACAAGTGGGAAGACTCTTGTCTTGGCCGCCCTTTCGAATCAGCTGTGCTCAAGCAAGGTGACAATGTTCTAGAGACTCTTCGCCCAGCTCTGCTCTCCAACTCTGTGGTGCAGGTCATAGATCCTTACCTCGTGCCGTACTGCCGTCGTAGAATCCGAACAAAGGGACTACTTTATCTCGTTTCTCCGCCCGCAAAAATTAGGGCGATCAATGCGATTACGAAGCTTTTTGACCGAAATCAACCTCATGGAGGTCAATCGTCTGACGATTTCTCCCCTGAAAAGAGAGCTACTGACATCGCCCGCTGGCTCGCTGAAAAACTCCAAGAACCCTTAAACGTAAAAATCCTCCTTCACGAGCGTATTCCACGCAATAGCCCCCACGTTCTACATGACCGATTTATCGGCTTTTCAAGCAGTCCAAACGTGGATACAGCCTGGCACGCTTTGTCTATCGGCTACGGACTCGCCGCTCTAACCCAAGAAAGGCAAACACTTACTTGTCTCGCTAGAGTCACTGCCAAACACTTCTTAGACACCTGGAACGCAGCGGAGGAGGGGTGTACTTGGCAGATTCTACGCAACTCAGACAGAAAACTCGACTCCTGCCAATGGGAATTTATAAAGGAATACAAAGGCATAGCTATCTATCACAGACCGGGACCTAGAGTTTCATGACCGCCTCAAACAAGCTAACCTCGCCAACTTTGCTGGTCAGTCGGGATCGCACAGAGCCATGACCCAGAATCGCTCCAAACTCATAGTCTCCACTTGTGGGACCAGTATACTCACCAACAATGTGCCGGATGAACTCCGCAAACTGCTGATGACCACCGCAAATTCTAATGAGAAGAAACTCGAGGATGCACAACGAGAGCAGATTTCCTCGCACATCGCTGCGAGGAGTCACCAACTCAAAGAATCTAATACTGATCAGGTCAAACGGCTGAGTGCAGAACTGAATAGTCTCTTGACTTTCTACGGCGCTGACTTCCAAAGCAGTCGTCGCGACCAGCACATTTTGTTGCACACGGATACCTATCAGGGCGGCCAGGCCGCTATTTTATTGAGGGATTGGTTGCGAGAAAAGGGGCTTGAGGCAAGTACCCTGACTTTCGAGAGACTATCTACCCGAAGTCACGATAACTTTCAGCAAGCTATGTCAGAGCTAGCGAAATGGGCCCATGAAACTTTGCCGGGCTACAGCAACCAGGGGTATGAAGTTGTCTTCAACCTAACCGGTGGTTTCAAGAGCATCAATGGCTTTTTGCAAACGGTCGGAATGTTCTACGCTGACCGTGTGATCTATCTATTCGAATCAGGCGCTGAACTGCTTACGATTCCACGTTTGCCTCTGACACTTTCCGCAAGGCCCACGATAGAAGCAAACCTCCAGGTTTTTCGAAGGCTGGCCTGTTTTGGTGAGATTCCCAAGGGCGAGGAGGACACTATCCCCGAGACGTTGCTCTTGTCTATCGAAGATCACGTTGGTTTATCAGCCTGGGGCGAATTAATTTGGTCGGAGGCCAAAGGGTCTTTCTACGAAGCTGAACTTCTTGCCGTTCTCAGCAACAGGATTCGAGTAACTGATGCTTTTCAGCGCGACACTCGTGATCTTCCCCCTGAGCGACTATCAATTCTGAATCACCGGCTTGATGATCTGGCGTGCTATTTGGACAGCGATCAGCAGAATTGCCCCAAGTCTCTAGACTTTAAGAAACTTCGGGGCAAACCGGTAAAAGGATCCACCCACGAATGCGATGCTTGGTCCGATCTGGATGCTCGTCGCATCTTTGGGCATTTCGAAGACGAGGTGTTGGTTCTGGATAGGCTGGGCAAGCACTTATGAGGTCACAGTAAAAGTAAGAGGACAAGTCATAGACAAGTTACCCCACAAGTCACCCCCCAAGTTGCCCCACAAGTCACCCCACAAGTCGAGGTAATCTTAACCCGGCACCCAAACAGTCGCATCATGCAACAACCGCCTAAAGATATCGTTCTTGGCCAGTTCCTGGGGGGTGCCGAAGACGATGGCTTGGCCCCGGGCACGGGAGATGGCTACGTTGAGCATTCTTTCTATGTCGAGTTCGCTGCCCATGCTGCCTCTGAGCCAGAGGTGTTTGATGTTGACGGGGTCGAAGAGGACGAAGTCGGCTTCGGTGCCCTGACTTGCGTGGACGGTGCCGACTCGGACGTTGTTGGTGGAGAAGTAGGTGTCGCGCAGGCTTCGGGCCAGCCCGGCTTGGGCCCGAAAGGGGGTGAGCCAGAGGACGCTCCGTTGCTCGTCGGTGCGCAGAACCTCTCTGATCAGCCCAAGAGCATACCATATCCGCCATTCGTTGAAGGTGGAACTCCGCTCCAGGAAGGCCTCCCCCGGGCACTCTTCGGGCAGCGGTAGCTTGCGTGGATCTACGAGTACGAGGCCATCCTCGGGCCAGCCCTTCACCAATGGCGGCTGGGGTCGATGGGGATCGGCCAGGGTTTTTAATTTGTCCTCGTAATACGTCCGAGAGATTCTTCGGCAGATGCTGGAGTCCATGCGAGACTGTTCGTCGAGCAGGGTTCGTGAGTCGCTCTGGGGAGTGGGACGCAAGAGCTCTTCCATGAGACTTTCCCCCAGCCAGTAACGGAGATTCACATCGCTCGGATTCTTCTGGCGGTGGATGGGGCTCAGTTGCTTCGGGTCTCCTCCATAGATCACGGAGACCTGCTCAGGCACTTCGATCAGTGTACCTTCTTGTAACCCCTCCCCTCCCCCCAGGATCTCAAGCAACGGCAAGGTGGAAAAACGGGCTACCATTCCGGCCTCGTCCACCACTAAAGCGACCTTCGGCGCCGACAGAAAGGCCAAAATCTCTCTTTGCTGCAGGGCACTATAAACCGTGGTGGTCAGGACTCGAGCGTCTTGAGCTAGCTTCCACAATGCCTGTCCCCATTCGGCTTTGGCATCATCTCGCTGCCCCTTGAGTTCGGCCTGCTCAGTGAGAAATGACTCCCGCTCTACCCCCGACGCAGTGGCGATCTTCTTCTGCAGCGCCTTTACCTGCCGCTCCAGTAACATGACCGACTGCTGATGGTATTTGAGAGTTTCTTGCCAGGCCAAAAGGACCGGATAGTTCTGGAGTTCTTCCAAGTCCGGATAGCCGGCTCGCAAAAGAAAGCCTCCGGGTAGTTCGCTACCCATAGCAAGGTAGCTTCGATGGATCGCCAGGAGTATGTTGTCGACGGCCACGTTGGTAGGAGCAACAACCAGAACCTTGTACTCGCGAGCAACCAGGCTTGCCACCGTCCGAGCCAAAGTATAGGTCTTCCCGGTGCCCGGAGGGCCCCACAGGTAGGTCAGTCCACTGGAAGTCTTTGCCAAGGCCACTACTTGTGCATCTCGCAAAGAATCCAACGATTGCTCGGGCAAGCCGATCTGGGAATGCTCTAGCACCTTCACAGGCATCTGTTGCAGCTTTTCGAGTAGGCGAGGAAGAGGTCTACCCCCACAGCCGGACAGCCACTCCCGCAGGTGCTTCCGATAGTCCGGCTCGGTCACTCGAATCTTTCGAGCGAAGGTGGGGGTCGAACCGCCTGGATTGCATCGCACGTAGATTCGGTCTTCGTCCTCGTCGACCGAGAGCACCCGGGCTCGTGCACTCCCGGGCGCTGGTTCCAAGATCCAGCCGTCGGTGATGGGCGGCTTGAGCTTGCTCAGGCAGTTCTCTTTGAGGTGCAGACGAAAGAGAGCTCCGTCGGCTGAGATCGGGTGATAGTCGGCCACCACCAACTCGTGCTTTCCTAAAGATTCATAATCGGTCTCAAGCGCGCGCCTCAAGCCATCGTAATTGTGCCCAACTTGATAGTCGCGATTATAGACGACGCTCGCTTTAGACACGTCGCGCTATCTCTCTGCTGTAAGAAGCGCCAAGGAAGGTGTCGACCGGTTTCCAGGCGTCCAGCGACCATTGTTGCCGGTTTTCTTTCTTGAGATTCTGTAAGCCCGCCTTCAGTTCTAAGGGGGCAAGGCGGAGGTCGAGTTGAGCCAGGACGCTGCAAGCGGCAAGCCGGTTGCCTTCTGTAGCGAGTGTACTAGCGACCCAAAAATAGAGGCCCCGGGGATCTCCTTCTTTGATTACCTCCCAGGTCTTCGCGGGCAAGCTTATCCCGTGCGCTTTGGTCACCGCTCGAAGGCCCTTCAACACCCTTGGAAGTTCGGCTTGTCGATAGGCCTCGGCCAGTAAGAAGCGCCGAATGTCTTGCCTTAGCAGTCGGCTACCAAGCGATTTCTCGGCCGCAGCTTGTAGACATCTGGCCGCCTCCCCGAACACTCCCACCGAAGCCAGTTTCCAAGCTTGCACCGTGTGCCAGCCGCCGAGGTGGTCAAACACACTGGCCACCGAGATGATGCGCTCGCTGTGAGAGCCCTTGCTGCGAATAAAAGTGGAGCCCACGTAGACCTGTCTCCAGCCATTTACGGCAGCGATCCCGGCCAGGGAGGCTGTCATGATCTTCGTTCCCCCGGTGATATCGCAGATAACATCCGAGGGTTGACCGAGGGCATCGAACGCTGCCATCACCTTGCGGACCATGTCGCCGGAATCGACCTCACTGACCAGGATTGACTGAAAGGTTCGTTCCGCAGAAAGCAACTCTTCCACCTGCCTTGCACACGGCCTCGAATCTTCGGTCATGAAGAGCACGGTCTTCTTCGCCGGGTTTCCCAGGCAGCTGAGTAAAGGCGCATACGGCTGCGTACCCACCGGCACCAGGAGTAAATCTGCCTGTTCTTCGGGCGCCTGCTGACGCATTCGATAAACACTTCGAGGCAGAACCTCTTTCTCGTAATACTGCTCAGCAGCCTTGAATTCATCGATCGCCAACCAGTGATTGACCACCGCCAGGTAGTCCTCGTCGGTCATGGTGGGAAAGTTTGCGCATAGGATTTCAGGTGTCATAGAAGAGCAGGTTTGACGATCGCAGGCTTGTCTCCTAGAGGGTCGGCAAACAGGGTGATAACGGGCTCTGCACGAACCCGCTCAGATGCTTGAAACGCCGCCTCGGGTCTATCTTCTCCAACGTTTGAGAGAGGAGCTTCTGGGACCCAAAAAGGGTCCAGACGAACAGCTTCCTCTCACCACCGACCCCCGAGAGGAGTACACCACCGGGGTGCTGGACGTGGCCGATCCATCCACGGAAGTCAGGGATGAAATTGAAGAACTGGAGCCACCACCGCCGGAGGTTTCGGATGGATTGGCCGAAGATGAGGAAGATGAGATAGACCCCCTCTTCTCGGTGGCCGCATTTGCTCCGGCGATGGACCCCCGGAGCCTCCCCTGCAGCATCGGTCTGACCTTTTTTGTGCAGGCAGACTCCCGGGCTTGCTTGGAGATCTGTGCCTCCGCTGGACGCTACAGCAAGAGCGAGGGCGGCTGGCAGCGCCACTCCCAGGTCTGGTCGCTTCCTCCACTTCCCATGAAGCAATGGAACGAAAACTTCGAGGAGGGTGATTCGGGGATGCGGGTCTCGGTCCGCGCGCGAGAGGAAAAGAGTGGGGTCTTCCGTGTGTCCGTCTATCTTCTTAACCTTGGGAATTGGGCCGGGCAAACAAAAGAGCGACCCTCCCGCCTCCTGTACCAGCCCCAGTTGCGGATCTGCCTGGGTGACGGCGCCAAGCTTCAGGGCCTTGTCGACTGGGATATCGACAAACTGGATCGAGAGGAGAAACGCATGCAGCTGCTCTATCGAAACAGCCCGGTGATGGCCCGCGGCCATATGTGTGCTGCCGTGTGGCGGGAGATCGATCCCGAGCAAGAGCCTGAGTCGCCGTTTGGTTGGATCGATCGACAACCTCACTTGCAGAAGTTCAGCCACTGCGATCTACGGACAGAACTCCTTCCGATGTTGACCGTTCCTACTCCAGTTGCCGATTGGAGAGAGACTCTAGGAACAGCCCCGGAACTTTCTGCGATGAAGCTATCAGACTCCGAACAAGAGGCCCTCCCCGGGGTCTTGAAGCCACTGGTTCTGGCTTATGAACGATGGCTGGAGGAGCAACACAAAGAGAGTACGAGTCTTCCCGAGAGCTACCGGGAACTGGCTGAGGGACAGTTGGTTTCAGCTCGGGAGGTTCTGGCTCGTATTCGTGACGGCATCGAACTCCTGGGTGCAGACCGAGAAACCTATCTTGCCTTCTGTTTTGCCAATCGCGCAGTTGCCGAACAAGCGAGTTGGAGCAACTCAAGAGAACTGCACTGGCGCCCCTTTCAGCTCGGCTTCTTTCTTCTTTGTCTGCGTGGCTTATCCGACCCGACCTCGACCGACCGGACGATTTGTGACTTGCTCTGGTTTCCAACCGGAGGCGGAAAGACCGAAGCCTATCTCGCCCTCACAGCTTTTACCCTCGGGCTTCGCAGACTTCGACATCCTGGTTACGACGGGGTTGGAGTCTTGAGCCGATATACTCTGCGCTTGCTCAGTATCCAGCAATTTCGACGGGCTCTTAAGCTGATTACCGCCTGCGAGATGCTGAGGGTTCACCAGTGCGGCGAAGTGACCGGATGGAGACCCGTCCAGGCCGTGGAGAGCGGCGATTGGCTCTGGGGTCGACATCGCTTTTCTGCCGGACTGTGGCTGGGCAGTTCGGTGACCCCCAACCAACTGGAGGGTGTGGATTTCCGGGGTATTCCCGGGGGGTTTAATCTTCTCCAAGCCTCCCGGCGTGGACAGAGCGATCCCGCGCAGGTCACGGAATGTCCGGCCTGCCAGGCCCGTCTATCCTTTCCCGATGATAACGAAAACGAGAGTGAGCAAGCCGTCACCCTGCACCTGCGAGTCAAAGGTGTGGAACGCTCTCCCTCGTCTGAAGAACTTTCCACCAGATTTGTGTCCGTTCTGGAGAGTGAAGTCACCCAACTTACCTCGGAGGTATCGAGTCTTCGCTTCGTATTAAAGAGTGATGACAGGGAGCTTGACATAGACTCCTGGTGGGGAGAGAAACGGCGGCTCTTCGGAGAGAACTGCGCCGAGTTGTGCGTACGGGCCAGTCGCCCGGGCTACTACATCGAAACTGTCACGACTTCAGGAAAAGGCAAGCCAAGACCCCAACGTATCGAACTTTTCTGTCCCAATCCCCAGTGCCCCACTTCTCGCAACCGGTGGCAGGAGGTCCTTCCCATGACCGTAGAGGGGCAGCTCGACGGCTTTCAACCCGTGCCTCTAGCCGTGGCCTCAGAAGATGACCGAACGGTGGCCCGACAGTGCCCCATCCCGGCCTTGACCGTAGACGAACAGCTCTACGCCTGGCCCCCGTCTTTGCTGGTTTCAACGGTCGATAAGTTTGCCCGCCTGGCCTTTGAATCAAGAGCTGCGGGACTCTTCGGCAATGTTGAGTATTACCACGCCCACGAGGGGTACTATCGGCAGAACTGTTTGTCGCGGCGCCATCGAACCAGTAAGTCGGGGCATCCGCCTCGCGAAAAGCTACGGATCGAGGTCTCTCCCCTCCCCCCTCCGGACCTTATCATCCAGGATGAACTCCACCTGATCGACGGCCCCTTGGGATCGATGGTGGGGCTGTATGAGTCTGCGGTGAGCCAGCTCTCCGAGAGAGAGCACCCCCTCAAATACGTGGCTTCCACGGCGACCGTGCGAGAGGCAGCCGACCAGGTGAAGGCGCTCTTCGCTCGAGAGCTTCGGCAGTTCCCTCCACCCAGTTTAGACGCCAACGATTCTTTTTTCGCTCTGATGCAGCCGACCCGCGTTCTACAGAAGCAAGGACCTGGTCGGCTCTACCTGGGTTATTCAGCTCCCGGACGGGGGGCAGTGACCCCCCAGGTCAGGGTATGGGCGATTATGCTCCAGGCGGCTGAAGAGTTAAGGCTTCAGGGAGCAACGCCCCAGGAGTTAGACCCCTATTGGTCTCCGGTGGGCTACTTTACCACCATCCGCAACCTGGCTGCGGCAGGGAGTCTCTGGCGGCAGGGCCTTCCTCTTCGATTGGCCCATCTAGCCGGGAAGCAAAAGCGTGAGATCTCACCGGCTCCCCTGGAGCTTTCGAGCCGTATCTCTTCAAGCCGCCTGCCCGGCCTGCTCAACCAGCTTTCTCGGCCCTACCCCCATGCGGTCGACGGAGTGCTGTCCACTTCTATGTTCGGCACCGGAGTCGACGTAAGCCGTCTGAGCCTGATGCTGGTCCACGGCCAACCGAAGACCACCTCGGCCTACATTCAAGCGACCGGTCGGGTGGGGCGGGAGTCTCCTGGCTTGATCGTCACGCTGTTGCCCGCTACCAACCCACGCTCACTCGACCACTATGAGTTTTTCACCGGCTACCATCGGCAACTCTATCGGGGAGTGGAGCCGGTGACCGTCTACCCCTTCGCCCCCCGGGCCAGAGAGCGGGCCTTGGGTCCCCTCTGCGTGGCTCTCCTGCGGCAGTCCCCGGGAGTCCACGCGGCCTGGCGAGAGCGAGAGGCTGGCGCAAGGCACATGGCCCAGGCCCTAAATTCCGAAGAAGTCACGGCTCTGAAGGAGATTTTTGAGCAACGCGCTCAGGTTCAACCAGAAAACCGCCGTCCGGACCGAGAGAGCCTCCTCGCCGAGGTGGATAAGGCGCTGCACACCTGGTGCACCGCCTCTGAAAACCATTCGGACCTTCTTCTGGAAGAGTACACCCTCGCGAAACTCCCGGAATCTCCCGTTGTACTGGGGAGCCCTCAGCACGAGACGGCTAAACTACCTGTCGTCTTCAGCAACGCTCCCCAGAGCTTACGCAACGTGGAACCGACTACAGGATTTAAGATATGAGCGAACGCGCCCAACCGATACGCCCCACCCAGTTTATGACCACCTACGGACCCGGAGCGATCCTGGAAACTTTGCGGGGTCCGCGGCTCATTTACAGCATCGAACACTCCGGACTTTTTGACCGCGACCCCCCTCAGGATTTCGAGATCACCGAACCCGCCCTTTCTCAGCTCTTACCAGGCCACGGGCGCATCTTTCGGCTCCCCAGCAACGCCGACTATGAGCTAGAAGATTCAAAGTCGATCTACGAAACGATGGCCTTTCCACGCTGGTCGCTTTGCCCCGAGCACGGTCTCTTGTATCGACGGGATATCGACCAGGAGAAAGCCTGTCCCAAGTGCCCCCGCAGGGAAAAATGGAAAGCCTGGGAGCAAGCCTGTCTTCAGGCGGTCAATTTTGTCCTGGCCTGCCCAGATGGGCATCTTGATGACGTACCCTGGGTACGGCTGGTCCATCCGAATAGTTCCGGCTGTCGCCCTACCACAATTTATTGGAGTGGTAGCGGCGGGCCGTTGCGCGGGGTCACGCTGCGATGCCCGGATTGCGGCAGCTCGGTGCGGCTCTCGGACCTCTACCACCGGGAGCATCACTGCACCGGTTGCTATCCGGAGGAAAAACTGAGAGGCACCGAGTGTTCGCAGAAGGCCAGGATATCTCAAAGAGGAGCCTCGGATCTTTTCTTGCCCGAGGTTCGTACTTCTCTCACTTTGCCGCAAACTGACTCGGAACTGCACGAGGCCTTTCGGTCCTCCGATATCCTTCCGATCTTAGAAATGATGCTGGGTGGCAATGAGCAGTTGAGCGAAGAGGATTGGGTGCGAGTGGTAAGTGGGCGCAGGGTTTCTCCGGAAGTCCAAAACTTGATTTTGCGTACTCCGATCAAACAGCGCCAATTGGTGGCCGAGCAGGTGGTGGGTGAAGAGGAAAAGATGACCCTCGAGGAGGCTCGGGCGATGGAATTGCGAGCGCTTATGGCGGCTTCCCGTTCAACTCTTCCGAGTAGCCCGAACTTCGAACTCGACACCGATGGAATCCGAAGCTTCCCCTTCGGCTCCTTGGAGTTCCGAGTGACTCCGGTCACTCGACTGCGCTTGGTGGCCGCCCAGATAGGCTACACCCGACTCAGCGGTAAGCCCGTCGAAAAGGGCTACCACCGAGGACATGACCTGTGGTTTCCCGGCGTGGAACAGTTTGGAGAGGGCCTCTTTTTGGAACTCCTCCACCCCCCTTCGGAGGAGGGAGCTTCCTGGCGCGCCTGGACCACCAAACACTCTGAATCGGGCGAGCCTGCCCACCACCCCCTGATGGTATGGTGGCATACCTTGAGCCACCGCTTGATCCGGGCCTTGTCGATCGATTCGGGCTACTCAGCCGCCTCGGTGCGCGAGCGACTTTATCTCGACGGCAACGTCGGAGGGCTCCTACTCTATGCCGTGCAGCCAGGTGGTGATGGGACACTGGGTGGCCTGATCGCACTGGTACCCAGATTTGCAAGAGTCTTACGAACCGCCCTGGAGCAACTGGACTCCTGTTCCAACGACCCCCTTTGTAGCGATCAAAAAATCAGTTCCCAGCGCAGCAATGGCGCGGCCTGCTATGCTTGTGCTCTGCTTTCGGAAACGTCTTGTGAGATGCGCAATATCTCTCTCGACCGGTGCTTACTGCTGGAGACCCTAAAAAAATAAAAATACCCTGATCGCAGTGACAGATTCTGTCATAGGTCTGTGAGACGCTATCTCGAAGAGGTACCGGATGATGTCATGCGATTTATCAACCCTAAGAGAAATTCGAGAAAAGACCCTCGATCCTGATGAGGCACGAGCCGCGTTAGCCGAGTTAAAAACCGCTCAGATAACGGACCCGGATCTTCATCGAGAGGCCGCAAAATGGGCCGAAGAGCTTGGAGAGCCCGCCCTGGCTCTGCGGGAATGGAGTCTCGTTTTGCGGGACTCCCACCAGGATATCGAGGCTATGGAGCGCTTGCTGGAGGGGTATTTAGATGCCGGAGATCCGGAACGTGCTTACAAGTTTGCTCAACGCCTGACCGCCCAGGACCCTCGATCGGTGAACTTCTGGTCTCAAAGGATCTCGCTTGAGAAAGTCCTTAGAAGATACGAGGACGCGGCCGACAGCCGCAACCGCGCCTTCCTCCTCACCCAGGACACCCGTTTTCAGGGACCGCTAAAACGAGAAGAGGACAAGAAAGAAGAGGACATCCGTTTCGACGACACCTTCCTCATTCTCATTCAAGAACTTTTTCGCGGACGGGAAGGGGTGTACGCTCGGCAGTGGGTCGATGAAAAGGGGTGCACCGGCTACAGCCCGATTCGGGAGCCACTCTCACTGCAGGTTCTCCGAAACCACCTGCACGGAAATCATACGGTCGGGGTCTATCCGCTGCGGATGGATAATACCGTTCATTTCGCGGCACTAGATTTTGACCTGGCTCACGTGGTCACCAATCGTTGTCATCCAGGAAGCACCGGATGGAACGAAGCCAAGGAAGCGCTCCTTCGATTCGCCAGGTCGGTTCAAGAGAAAGCTGCTCTGGACGGTATTCCACTCCACCTGGCCGATAGCGGCTTCAAGGGTTGCCACCTCTGGCTTTTCTTCGCAGAACCAGTGCCGGGGCGGATGGCTCGAAGCTATCTCAAGCAACTGCTGGCGCCCCTGGCCTGGCCTCCCATGGTCAAGGTCGAGGTCTTCCCCAAGCAAGCAAGTGTACCCGCCAAAGGGTTGGGAAACCTGATCAAGCTGCCCCTGGGTATTCACCGAAAGACCGGCAACCGAGTCTGGTTCGACGAACCGGAACCCAATTTTGAGGCTCATCGCGATTTTCTGCAGACAGCTCCGAAAGTGGAAAAAGAATTGCTGTCCAAGGCCTTTCAGGCAGAACTGGAATCGGAGTCCCAGGCAGAAGCTGAGGAGACCTCTTCCCCGGTGAAATCGGAGACGGCAGACGCTTCCCTGGGAATCGTTTGGGAACCTGACTACCAGATCGATGGGGATCAAGAACTTCAACTCATTCTCGGTCGTTGTGTGACGCTCAGAGCTCTGGTCGAGCAAGTGCGGGAAACCGCCCAGATGTCTCACGATGAAGCCCGGGTCCTGATTCATACCCTGGGCCACCTGGCCACCGGCCCTCTGGCCGTTAACACATTACTGAGCCGTTGCATGGAGTCGGATAGCTCGCTCTATCTCAAGAAACCCCTGAGGGGAAACCCCATGAGCTGCGCCAAGATTCGTTCCCGCATTCCCGAACTCACATCGAGCCTTCCTTGCGATTGCGTCTTTGCCACTTCTGCCGGACTCTATCCAACCCCCACCCTGCATCTCCAAAATCGGAGCAGCGACGTGCCCCTCGATCACCTGCAGTTTCAGGCGTTGCTCCAAGATTTCATGCGAACCAAGAAGGAGCTTTTTCGACTGCAACAGTTGCTAGAACGTCACACCGAGAGACTGCACGTCTGGTTTAACACGGCCGGGCAGGAAGAGCTTGATACCAGTATGGGGCGCCTGCGCCGGCTTACCCACGAAGACGGCCGAACGACCTTCGAACTTATCGTCTGATGGCCATTCTCTATGTTACGGAACAAGGTGCTCGCCTGGTCAAAGGGCAGGAACGCGTGGAGGTTATGAAAGAGGACCAGAAACTCCAATCCATACCCATCTACGCTCTGGACCAGATCATACTTTTTGGCAATGTGACACTGTCTGCCACTTTGCGAAACTATCTCCTCGATCAGAACGTAGACACGGTCTTTCTGACCCGCTCCGGACGGTTCAGGGGGCGGCTGACCTCTTATTCCGGATCGAATATCGAACTCCGGCGACAACATTTCCGTCGCTGCGACGACCCGGATTTCGTATTGACCACCAGTCGTCACTTTGTGCGAGGCAAGCTTCGAAATTGTCGAGTGCTTCTCCAGCGGCATCAAAGAAAAATCCAGAATCCGGATGTTGCCCGAGGCCTGGCCAGAATGCGCGGTATCATCGACAAGCTCGACAATGCGAGCAACCTGGACCAGCTCAGAGGCTACGAGGGTGAAGCCGGCGCTACCTACTTCCCCTGCTTATCCAAGGTCATCCAGGAACCTCGGTTTCAGTTTCTCCGTAGAAGTCGTCGCCCCCCAAGAGATCCTTTCAATGCCGTTATCAGCTTCGGTTACACCATGCTTTTGAATTCGGTCATGGCCGCCGCTCAGACCGTGGGACTAGAACCGTATCTGGGTTTCCTCCACGCTTCGGCCAACGGTAAGCCATCCATCGGTCTGGATCTCATGGAAGAATTCCGCCCTCTGTTGGTGGATGCGCTGGCGGTCAGGATGATTCACCGCAAGCAGTTGGACGCTTCCGACTTCACTTACCAGGAAGTTTCAAAGAAGACGGAATTCGAGGTTGACGACGACCGCGAGCTAGAGAAAGCGGACTACCCGGTCTTGATGGGCAGGCTGAGTATCCGAAAATGGCTTGCCGTCTACAACGACGAGTTGGAGCGCAAGCTCGAATATCCCAGATTTGGCACCCGCCTGTCCTTTAAGCAGATCATCCTGGAACAGGCCCGTCTGTTGGCTCGCCATATCAAGGGCGAAGAAGAATACGAGTCGTTTACCGTCCGATGAGCCGCCGCAACTTCTACATAATCTCCTACGATGTGGTGAAAAACAGCCGAAGGAATCGGATCGCCAAGGCCCTCGTGAACTTCGGGGAGCGAGTCCAAAAGAGTGTCTTCGAGTGTGTGATCACTGAGAAGCAGTATTACCAGTTAAAGGAAAAGTTGGATAAACAAATCGACAGAGAGACCGACAGCATTCGGTATTACCGGATCTGTCGGGGCTGTCATGATTCAGTGGAGGTAACCGGATGCGGTACTGTGACTCAGGACCCCAGGAACAAGACGTACATCGTGTAGTCAACCCCGTGGAGTGGAAACAAGCCGAGGCCTTTCGACTCACCGGCGTATACGGGCGGGCAGCTAAGTACTTTCGTGCCTGTTGGGAAGAAGAAAAAAAGCCCGATGCAGGGTGGCGCTACGCCAACTGCTTGAGAAAGACCGGACTGGCCGAAGCGGCTCTCACCTTGTTGCGAGATCTCTCGACCCAATTCCCGGAAGACCAGGAGGTGCGAGACGAATTGGTCTGGTGCATCTATGACGCGCGGCTCACCAAAGCGAAGGAAGAGAGCCGCTCGGCAGACGTGATCGCTCATGCCAAAGACATGCTAGGTGCCGGGGCCGAGGGGCTTGCCCTTAAGCTTGCGGTCTTTGCTGTGATGGGAGTTGCCAAAACCAAAGGCCAATGGAACCAAGTGAGTTGCTGGTGCGACCTGCTGGATCCCTCTACCCTTAGCACGGTGTCGAGGAAAGGAAAGCAGGGCACGATCCCCTCTGAACAGGAACGCTGGTACTATGGCAAGGTCAAATCTCTGGTCAAGCTGGAGGATTGGCACCAGGCCGAAAGTGTGGCGTCCGAGGCTCTGGCCCTGTATGCTACCAACGAGCATTTTCTGCGTTGGAAAGCACAAACACTGGCCGGTCTGGGCCGGTTGGAGGAAGCAGTCCAGCTACTGGAAGGGCTGGGTCCGGATACTCCCTGGTACGCCCTGGCCGATCTGGCCAACTACAGCTTTCTGCTAGAACGGGTAGAAAAGGCTTGGGAGCTTGCCGTGGCCGCGGCCAAAGCGCCGGGACAGCCCACCGCCAAGGTCAATCTGTGGGAACTCCTGGCCAAGACATCGCTTGCTCTAAACAAACCCGATTCGGCCTACTGGCACCTGTCGCTGGCCATTCGGATCAGAGAGGAGCAAAACTGGCCCCTACGCCCCCACCACAAGCACTTGGAGCAGCAGGTCCTGAAAGGTTTCGAGGCTGCCGGCCTATCGAAAAATTCGTCCCGCGAACTCCTAAAAAGTTGCCGGCAATACTGGAACCCCGGTTCAGCACCCAGCAAGAAACCGGAGGCCGGTCCCGCTAAGCCCACCGGGAATGGAAAAGGGAGAGTTGTAGGTTGGGACTCAGCCCGACCCTTTGCTTTCATCGAACCCGATGACGGCAGCGAACAGATCTTCGTACTCACCAAAGACCTGCCCCCGGAGTCGCAGCAGAACCGTGCCCCGGTTTCATACAAGGTTATTCATCACTTTGACAAACGCAAAAATAAGCAGAGTTTGCGGGCCGTCGATATCTCGCCGGGGAACGAATTCTCGGAGGAGTGGTAATTTTAGAGAACGAACTAGTGAGGTGCGGCTCTTTGACCTTTGAATACAGTTCAATCGGCGATCTCTCAGCGACATTGAGAAAATTTCCAGGTTTCTCTGCAAAACGAGCAACCACCAGGAGTTCTTCACGATATCGCGGAACAGAGATCGCCGATCCGATAACCAAGCCGTTTGAAGCCTATTTGTGACAACCTTCTCGAACCCTTGGGGGGAGAGGGGTATCCGATCACCGAAATCCCGTTCACGAAGCCCGATATATCGAGCCTCGTGAGAGAGGGAGCTGGAGACACCGCCCCGCTGTTGAGGGGATGGAAACGTATTCAGTTTTCAAAGAACGAACGAAAAAAAGAGGCTTGCTGGAGACACCGCCCCGCTGTTGAGGGGATGGAAACAGAACATGGAAGAGCCGAACTGAACCCGAATGCCCTTGCTGGAGACACCGCCCCGCTGTTGAGGGGATGGAAACTAGCCCCCGAGGAAGTCCGCCTCGGCTTCTGCCTTGTTTGCTGGAGACACCGCCCCGCTGTTGAGGGGATGGAAACAGTGCAGCAATCACTCCTACTACTCGTTCTAGTTCGGCTGGAGACACCGCCCCGCTGTTGAGGGGATGGAAACTTGAAGGGGTTTTGGAGAGAACTATTCTCTCACCCTGCTGGAGACACCGCCCCGCTGTTGAGGGGATGGAAACTTTCCGGTCCCGCTAGTGGCTCCCGGCCTTAAGCCGGGCTGGAGACACCGCCCCGCTGTTGAGGGGATGGAAACTTTTTTCGTCCCTCCCTGTGAACCCCGCTAGACTCGCTGGAGACACCGCCCCGCTGTTGAGGGGATGGAAACTTATCCAGGACCCCCAGGAGTAACGGGAAGGCATATACGCTGGAGACACCGCCCCGCTGTTGAGGGGATGGAAACTGATAAGCGCCCCAGAACAATGCGTGGTCGAAATTGGCTGGAGACACCGCCCCGCTGTTGAGGGGATGGAAACAAAGAATTCTTGGATTTTAGGTCCCTTGAGAGTAGCGAGCTGGAGACACCGCCCCGCTGTTGAGGGGATGGAAACAGGTTCAGGATCTCGATTTGTGCGCATGCTTCATTGAAGCTGGAGACACCGCCCCGCTGTTGAGGGGATGGAAACGTGGTCGAAATTGTCAAACCGCGAGTATACGCACGCTGGAGACACCGCCCCGCTGTTGAGGGGATGGAAACTCGGCACGTTTCTCCATGAGATACCCGTCATAGGCTTGCTGGAGACACCGCCCCGCTGTTGAGGGGATGGAAACTAAGGTTAGGCGATCTGGGTCTTCTCCAGCACATCTTGCTGGAGACACCGCCCCGCTGTTGAGGGGATGGAAACGTGAACAGCTCATTAGCAGTTTGTTAACCAAACAGGCTGGAGACACCGCCCCGCTGTTGAGGGGATGGAAACCGCTTCATCATGTTGGCAACCTGTTGGGGGTCCGCTAGGCTGGAGACACCGCCCCGCTGTTGAGGGGATGGAAACATGACACCAAACGGACCAGGATCCCCCACCTTTTCACGCTGGAGACACCGCCCCGCTGTTGAGGGGATGGAAACAAAGCCGAAGCGCCTTGCTCCTTGTAGACAGGCTGCTGGAGACACCGCCCCGCTGTTGAGGGGATGGAAACTGTTCGTCCAGCCAACTTGGGTCTTGACTTTCCAGCTCGGCTGGAGACACCGCCCCGCTGTTGAGGGGATGGAAACTTCCCTGCAGGTAAGAAAACCTGAAGGGAAACACCCGCTGGAGACACCGCCCCGCTGTTGAGGGGATGGAAACTGGCGAAGGTTCCGCATTCCCAGAGGGATGATTGTGTGCTGGAGACACCGCCCCGCTGTTGAGGGGATGGAAACTTTACATCCAGAAGAATTGATAACCAAAAATGATCGCAGCTGGAGACACCGCCCCGCTGTTGAGGGGATGGAAACCATGTCCGCCTCTCCCAAGGCGAATTTTACTGCGTACGCTGGAGACACCGCCCCGCTGTTGAGGGGATGGAAACAGATACATTGTTTGCGCAGGGATCATGGTCCACGAATGCTGGAGACACCGCCCCGCTGTTGAGGGGATGGAAACCTCGAGTTCTAACCGGATCCACCAGTCACGCGCCCTGCTGGAGACACCGCCCCGCTGTTGAGGGGATGGAAACATACTTAGCCAGGATATCCTCACCGGAGGCTTCCAGGGGCTGGAGACACCGCCCCGCTGTTGAGGGGATGGAAACATATCACCTTAGATATAACGAATTCATCATAGGTCTTGGCTGGAGACACCGCCCCGCTGTTGAGGGGATGGAAACTTTTTTGGGGGATTCGATCCAGTCTCTCAGGTACGCTTGCTGGAGACACCGCCCCGCTGTTGAGGGGATGGAAACCTGGTAACAAGCCATTATTTCAGGGGCGAAAGATGCGGGCTGGAGACACCGCCCCGCTGTTGAGGGGATGGAAACTTCTAAGGGCTTCGCAGCGCTTTTAGGTCCCTCGGGTCAGCTGGAGACACCGCCCCGCTGTTGAGGGGATGGAAACTCCTCGAGTTCCAAATCCACCCACCAGGCACGTGCCGCTGGAGACACCGCCCCGCTGTTGAGGGGATGGAAACCGATCGGTTCCGCGAACAATGACGACGGGAAGCCCGGCTGGAGACACCGCCCCGCTGTTGAGGGGATGGAAACTTTTAGATCCTCTTTATTGTTGTAGGTGTTACCTGTTGGCTGGAGACACCGCCCCGCTGTTGAGGGGATGGAAACAGGTCTTTCATTTCTTCTCCTTGGTCAAGAGCCCAAGTAGCTGGAGACACCGCCCCGCTGTTGAGGGGATGGAAACGTGCCACCTGTCCTCTTCAGTAAGGCCTAGTTAAACGCTGGAGACACCGCCCCGCTGTTGAGGGGATGGAAACAAATTCTCGAAGGTTCACAGCAGCAATCCGCAAATGATGCTGGAGACACCGCCCCGCTGTTGAGGGGATGGAAACCTTCCCATGTAATTGTATTGTGCAACTTCCTTAGTCCGCTGGAGACACCGCCCCGCTGTTGAGGGGATGGAAACAAGTAGCCTTCACATTCAAAGTAGAATGCTACTCAGCTGGAGACACCGCCCCGCTGTTGAGGGGATGGAAACCCTCCGCTCATGATCGAGTGGTTTCCACCTGTTATGGTCGGCTGGAGACACCGCCCCGCTGTTGAGGGGATGGAAACCGCAGTGCCCGGACTTCTGCCCGTAGGGATAGGATAAGCTGGAGACACCGCCCCGCTGTTGAGGGGATGGAAACACGCGCTGCGGACTCCTTAGCTATGACCTCACCATGCTGGAGACACCGCCCCGCTGTTGAGGGGATGGAAACTCCTCCGGGGCAAGGATCGGTTTGGACTTCCGGGGGGTGCTGGAGACACCGCCCCGCTGTTGAGGGGATGGAAACGTCGACCCAGGACTGCAAGAAATCAGGCCCGTCAATGCTGGAGACACCGCCCCGCTGTTGAGGGGATGGAAACAACCCTAGTTCCAATCCTTCGGGATAAAAAAATCAGGCTGGAGACACCGCCCCGCTGTTGAGGGGATGGAAACACCATCCGACTTTATATCGCCTGCTGCGTGAGCGTTGCTGGAGCCAACATTGCTCAGCGATGATGTCACCTCGGAAAACTATACCTTCCCAAAAATAGACCACTCTCCCCGGTGAGCCCGAATGGTAAAGGAGTCGTCCTCCTCGCCGTCCCACCCGATATTAAAGTAGAGCCACTGACCCAACTCCAGA
>Ga0172382_10002273_pt1 | contig 32595 bp, 27 predicted proteins | sample Leawel138RmetaG_FD_122245 | JGI IMG/M metagenome (GOLD analysis project Ga0172382, IMG submission 122245) | Leachate microbial communities from a municipal landfill in Southern Ontario, Canada - Leachate well 138R metaG | ecosystem: Engineered > Solid waste > Landfill > Unclassified | place...
ATGTCAATTGATAATACTGACATGAAGAACATTACATTTAAGACTTCAAAAGTTGATGAAATTCTATATAATGCAATTACTACTATTAGTAAGAAAAATGATATTCACGACTTAACTGTTGAAATTTTTACTAATCTATGTTATTATTTTGATTTTCATTTTTCATATTTGTTTGAAGGGAATAAAGCAAACTTTCAATGTACTATGTCATTTGATTTGGAAGCCCAAAAATTATTTGAAGGGTTAATTGATGTCCATAATCCAACATCTATTTCTCTATATAGTAGGTTAAGTAAAGATTCTATACTTTATATAAATGATATTTCTATACTTAAAGACGAGATGCCAGATTTATATAAAACAATGGATAGAGATAACACTAAATCTGTAATAATTGTTGGTTTATATGAGGATGGATTATTAGAAGGATTCACTTGTTTTGGAAGCAAACATTTACTATCGTACCCTACTAGACAAGAAATCACTATTCTAATTACGACTATGAGATTGTTATTTAATCATATTAAAAAAACTCGTTTAAGTAAAAACACTGATACTGAAAGTGAGTTGTTTAAAGCAATATCAAATAATCAAGAACTTTTAGCTTATTCAATATCAAAAGATTATAATATCTTATATGCTTCAAAAAATATGGAAAATAAGCATCCGGAGTTAATCCTAGGTAGCAAATGTTATTTTAGTTTATATGGTTTAAATCATCCATGCGATAATTGTCCAATGAAGTTTTTAGGAAACAAAAATTCCTTTTCAACATATCAGTACATTGATGATGAAAAAAAATGGATTGGTGTTACTGCAGCAAGAATTGGGGATAAGTCTGATTCCAATAGTTTAATATATCAGTTTAATATGACTGATTACATAGAAAAAGTTTCGTATCGTGATAAACTTACAGGCTTATTTAATTTAGGAAAATTTGTAATTATTGCTAATAATTTAATTCAAAACAGGAATTTTAAATATGCACTAATATCATCTAAAATTATTGATATGAGTTACATGTATGAAAGCCATGGGAATGAAGTAGTAGAAAGATTATTAGTTGAAATTAGTAGAGTTATCCATAGTGAAGTTAAAGAAGATGAAGTTTGTTGCCGTGATACTGCTGATAAATTCTTGTTGTTGGTAAGGTTTGAAAATCATAAAGATTTAATAAAGCGATTAATTAAGTTGAGAAGAAAACTATTGGCAGTTTTTGGAGAATGCTTAGGTAGAGAAAACTCATCATTTGAAGCTGGAATATATGTATTACAGGGTAATGAAAACGAGATTTATGAAGCTATCAATAAAGCAGATATTGCTCGCCATTATAATAGTAGTAATAAAGCAGAGTTTTATAGTAAAGATTTAATTAAGTCTTTTGAAAGACAAAAATATATTGAAAGACATATGGAAACTGCATTAAAGAGAAAAGAGTTTCACGTATTTGTCCAACCAAAATATGACTTGTTAGATAAAAAACCGATTGGTTATGAAGTTTTTACAAGATGGGAATTAAAAAAAGAATTAATTACTCCTTTAGAATATATCCCTATTTTTGAAAAGAATGGATTTATTGATGAGTTTAATAATTATGTTTTTGAAGAAACTTTTAAAATGATGAAGAAATGGAAAAAAGAAAACAAAGATGTTCTACCATTTGCATTTAACATCTCTCACGCTTCACTAATCGAGCCAGGATTTTTGAATAAGATTATTAGTTATAGTAAGTATTATGATATAAGTCCAAATCTAATTGAAATAGAGATGCAAGAAGCTTATTTTAAGGAAAATAAAAATAAAACAATCTCTATTTTAAATGATATTAGGGCGGCAGGTTTTAAAGTTGTTATAGATGACTTTGGATCGGGATATTCATCTTTATTGATGTTGAAGAGCTTGCCTGTAGATATGTTAAAACTTGATAAGGAGTTCCTTAAAGATGGAAGCGTTAGTGCTAAAGACCTTATTATAATTGAAAATATTATTAATATGGGTAATAGTTTAGGCGTTGAAGTTCTTTGTGAAGGCATTGAGAACGCAACTCAGCTTCGAAAAATCAAAAAAGTGGGTTGTAAATTTGGTCAAGGTTATTATTTTGCTAAACCAATGTATATTAAAGATTTCGATAAGAAGTTTTTAGTAAATAAATAAAGAAGGAGAAAAATTATGAGAGAACAAAAGTTTTATCGTTGTAGTCATTGTGGAAATCTAGTTGCGATGATGCATTCTTCAGGTGCGAGAATTGTGTGTTGTGGTGAAGAAATGAAATTGCTTGATGCTAACACACAAGATGGGGCACGTGAAAAGCATTTACCATTAGTTCATGTTGATGGTTGTTCAGTAAGAGTCCAAGTTGGAGATGTCATTCATCCGATGACGGAGGCTCATTATATTCAATGGATTTATTTAGAAACTGAAAAAGGTGGTCAAGTGAAATTCTTAAAACCTAATGAAGAACCAACTGCTAAATTTAAAGTTGTTGACGATGAAGTTGTTGCTGTATATGAATATTGTAATCTTCATGGTTTGTATAAAACAGTAATAAAGGGATAATATCCCTTTTTTCATTATGTATATTTAAGACAAAAAAGAATTTTTAAGGTATAATATATATATAGTTGGAGGTATGTTATATGAATGATATAGAAATTATTGCTCAAGTAAAAAATATAATAAAAAAAATTCGTCCATATATTCAACATGACGGCGGGGATGTTGAATTTGTTGAATTTGTTGACGGAGTAGTATATGTTAAAATGCTTGGAGCATGTGTTGGATGTGCAAGCATTGATTTAACTTTGAAAGATGGAATTGAGTCCATTATGATTGAAGATGTACCGGGAGTTATAGCTGTAGAACTTGTTGACTAATATTTTTTTTCTTTCCTTCTTCCTTGATTTATGATATAATTAAATCAGGAAGAAGGTTATTTATTATGTATAAAAAAGGAGAAATTGTTTATGGTATCATAACCAATATTATTGGTTATGGAGCTTTTGTTAGTGTTGGAGATTATAATGGTTTAATTCATATATCTGAATTTTCAGATAATTACGTAAAGAACATTAACGACTATGTTGAAATAGGAGACAAGGTTAAGTTAAAAATCGTTGAAGTAGACGAAGAAAATAAACGTTTGAAGTTAAGCTATAAAACATTAAATAAAATCAGAGGTGTTAAGGGTAAAGTGCCTAAATTTACTATTGGGTTTAAAAGTTTAAGAGATATGATGCCTCATTTCATTAAAGAACAAATAGATAGAGAGGATGGAAATGGGAATTAGATTTGATTATAGGTATTTGCTTAATTTAGTTAGTGAAAAAGAAATAAATAGTTACAAAGATAGAGCAGAAAAGGCTAAAACAATGGTTCTTAATAAGACTGGTCTTGGGAGTGATTTCTTAGGATGGGTCGATTATGCAGATAGAATAACTAATGAAGAAATAAATGACATCACAAATACTGCAAAGAAAATTAGAGAACAAAGCGAAGTACTTTTAGTTATCGGTATTGGTGGATCATATTTAGGTGCTGAAGCCGCAATTCAAATGATGAGTGATTATTTTCCTAAGAAAAACGAACTTGAAATTATTTTTGTTGGTAATTCGTTATCTTCTACATATACCAAAGAGGTATTAGAATATGTTAAAGATAAGAAATTTTCAATTAATGTTATTTCTAAGTCTGGAACGACAACTGAACCTGCTATCGCTTTTAGAATTTTTAAGAAATTAATAATGGAAAAATTTCCTGAAGACTATAGAGATAGAATATATGTTACAACTGATGCTAGTAAAGGAACACTAAGAAAACAAGCAATAGCCGATAATTATAAATCATTTACTATTCCAGATGATATTGGAGGTAGATATTCAGTTATCACTGCTGTTGGATTACTTCCTATTGCCTGCAGTAACATAGATATATTTGCGATATTAAAGGGAGCTCAAGATGCGTATAAAGAGTATTCGAGCTTGGGTTTTGAAGAAAACAATGCATTAAAATATGCGGTAATGCGTAATATTTTATATTATAAAGGAAGAACTGTAGAATTGTTTGTTTTATATGAACCGAAGTTTAGATTTTTAGGAGAGTGGTTAAAGCAATTGTTTGGGGAATCTGAGGGGAAAAATGGAAAAGGCGTTTTTCCAGCAAGTGTTGTTTACTCTACTGACTTACACTCGATGGGACAGTATGTTCAGGATGGTACTAGAAATATGTTTGAAACAGTTATTGAAGTTACTGATCCGGATTTAGATATTATTATAAATGAACAAGATAATGATGATGATGGTTTAAATTATCTAGCAAACAAATCACTAGATTATGTTAATAAACAATCGACACGTGGTGTTGCTATTGCCCATTTAGAGGGACAAGTAGGTACATTATTTGTCGGGATAGAAAGAAATGATCCCTACTATTTTGGGTATCTAGTGTATTTCTTCATGTTTAGTGTTGCTGTAAGTGGATATATACTTGGGGTTAATCCATTTGATCAAGAAGGTGTTGAAAAGTATAAAACAAACATGTTTGCTTTACTTGGGAAAAAAGGATACGAACACCTTGGGGAAGAAATTAAGAAAAAAATGTAGGTATTGCTATGCATTACCTTTTTTTACGGAGTGAAATTTTCATATATTAATATATAAAAAAATCTAGTTATATGGTATAATAATAATATTAGATGGAGTTATTTTATGGAGAAAGAATTAATAATTAAAAGCAGCGAAGCAATGATAGAATTAGGAAATAAACTTGGTTTACTTCTAAAGCCAAATACAGTTATTACACTGGAGGGTGATTTGGGAGCTGGTAAAACAACTTTTACTAAAGGTGTTGCTCGCGGTATCGGTGTTAAAGGGATAGTTAATAGTCCTACTTTTACAATTTTAAAGATTTATGAAGGTGATATGACTTTGTATCATATGGATGTATATCGAGTTGATAATGAAGATTTTGAGTTATCCGAGTATTTTGAAGAAGGCGGAGTATGTGTAATAGAATGGGCTAATAACATTAGTGATTTATTACCTAATGAAAGAATCGATATTCAAATTAACGATTTAGGAGAAAATCAAAGAAATGTTCAAATAAAATCTATTGGTAAAATATATGATGAGATAGTTAAGGAGTTATATGAAAACTTTATTTATTGATACATCTACAGTTAATCTTATAGTAGGATTTTCAGATAATGAAAAGAATGTATATCTAGATATTCAGATTGGTAAAAACAACCATTCTGATCATTTACTTAACAGTATAAAAAAGGGTTTAAGTGAAAATAATTTGTCTGTAAAAGACTTTGATAGAATAATTGTCGGGATAGGTCCTGGTGCATATACGGGTTTAAGGGTTAGTTTAACGGTGGCTAAAATGTTTAGTTGGACTTTGAACATACCAATGTACACAATCAGTAGTCTAGATGTTTTCGTGACGGGACTAAATACGGATGGAATTTATTTAATCCATACAAAAGCCAAAAAGGATCATGTGTACGCTAAAGTTATTAGTTATATTAATAATGAATATAAGACATTAAGAGAAGAAGAGTTCATGGAATATTCAAAGTTTTTAGAAATTTCAAAAGAATACGACTATAAAGAAATATTAGATGAAGAGAAATATTATTTTAATCACATCAATATTAATGAAAAACTATTAACAAAAGTTACAGACGTTACTTTTATTGAACCTAACTATTTAAGAGGTGAAATGTGAGATTTAAAATTCGCCCAATGGAAATAGATGATATAAATCACGTAGTTATTGGGGAGACAAAAGTCTTTGGAAATAGTTTAGGGTTTGATATGCTGTATTCTGAACTTACCTTAAATCCATATGCGAATTATTTTGTTTTAGAAATCAATCGTAAAGTTAAAGGCTATATTGGTGTTTGGATTAACGAAAATGCTGAAGTCATTAATTTATATGTTGATGAAAAGTATCAAGGTATGGGGTTTGGAAAGATGCTTGTTGAATTTGCTATTCAATTATGTCAGATGAGCAATGTTGAAATTTTAAGTTTAGAAGTACGAAAAAGCAATGTAAAAGCGCAAAGCTTATATTATAAATTTGGATTTGAGTTCAGTCATTACCGTAATAATTATTACGAAGATGGTGAAGATGCAATTGTTATGTTAAAAAAATTTGAGGTGTAGTATGATAGTATTAGGAGTAGAAACAAGCTGTGATGAAACAGCTGTTGCGATAGTAAAAAACGGTAAAGAAATATTATCTGATGTAGTATATACACAGATGAATATTCATGAGAAATATGGTGGGGTTGTTCCTGAGGTTGCTAGTAGAAAACATGTTCAAAAATTTATTTCTGTTTTTGATGAAGCTCTAAAAAGAGCAAATCTCACACCTAAAGATATCGATTTAGTTGCTGTTACAACGCATCCTGGATTAATTGGATCCTTATTAGTTGGAATAAATGCAGCGCGAAGCTTTGCTCTTGCGCATGATATAGCATGTGTCGATGTGAATCATTTAACTGGACATATATATGCTAACTATATAGAAAGTGATTTTCATTTTCCTGTATTAGCTCTGGTAGTTAGTGGTGGCCATACGGAACTTATTTTAATGAAAGAACATTATAGTTTTGAAATACTTGGCCAAACATTAGATGATGCTGTTGGCGAGGCATATGATAAAGTTGGCCGTGTTTTAGGGCTTGCTTATCCAGGTGGAGTAAGAGTTGACAACTTAGCACAAACTGGTAAACATAGTTATAACTTACCTCTGGTTTATCTAGATAAAAATGATTATAATTTTAGTTTTTCAGGAATAAAATCTGCTGTTTTAAATTTAGTTAATCAAGCTAAGATGAAGGGCGAGGAAATAGTTGTGGAAGATATGTGTTGCTCTTTCCAAGACTCGGTAGTAAAAGTTTTAGTCGATAAAACTGTACAAGCAGCCAAAGAATATAATATTAAACATGTAATTATGGCTGGTGGTGTTGCAGCAAATAAAGGCTTAAGAAAGTTGATGTCAGAGGAGATATCAAAACTTGAAGGAGTAAAGCTAACATACCCAAGTTTAAAATATTGTACTGATAATGCTGTCATGATTGCTGTTAGCGGTTATTTTAAAGCAAAATTAGGGATTAATTAGTAGGTAATTATTACTTGGCAATTATTAATAATTAAATCAGTAATTTAAAAATAATTGTATTAATATTGAAAAAATGTTATAATATATTAAAGAGAATAGATAGGTGTTGATGATAATGATTAAATTAGACTTTGTTCTCATTTCATTCATAGTATTTATGATGATTAGCGGAGCACTTTTTGGTCTTTTTAGAAGTTTGCGTATTTTAATTTCTTTGACCACAAGTATTACCATATCATTAATATCAGTTGGTCTACTAAAAGATATTTTTATAGATAATAACTTGTTCAATCAGATTGCAATCTTTGTAAACAAAGCACTACAGCTTTTTACAGATAGCACCTTAGATAGAACTTATAATATACTTTTGTTTAGTTTGATATTTGTGTTTGTTTATATATTGATTTATTATTTGGTTAGCTTATTTGGACCAAAAAAACTTAAAATATTAAGTGCAGAACTAACAACCAAGTCAAGAATCTATGGTTTTGTGTTTGGTTTGTTTAATGGTATTTTTGTATCAATATTTGCTTTTGTGATTATTGGGAATTTATATAATCTTAGTGAAGGGTTAATCACTAATTTACTAAGTAGTTTACTCCTATTATTTGGTATTTAAATTTTATATAGAAAGGGGACTTACATATGGCTGCAAAGACTCCAGAAATACGCGTTTTTGACTTCGATGAAATAACTAAAAAGAAAAGTATGTCTGAGTCAGAAGTTCGTGTAGCTGATCATCTAAAAGTTGAAGTTGTACATAATGAAGATGGGTTAAGTGATGATTTAGTTCGCTTTTTACATACCAATCCATTTTTGTATTTCCCTAAGAACGCAAGTTATGTTATAACTTCTATCGAGGATTTCTATATATCAGTTAAGAAAAGTACCATTTCTCTTGGAACATTAGTAAGGGGTAATGATTATTCTAATTACAAAAAAAGAGGATTTATAAAGAAGGCTTTCAAAAAGTGGCAAATTGATTTTATAAAAAACAAGGAAAGAGTGCTATCTTCAGATGCCGATCGATTGCAAATAAAATCACAGTATGTATTTCCTAAAATCAAAATCATTACTTTTGTATTGGTTGTGTTGTTATTTTTCATATCAAATTTTGCTTTTTATCAAACAGGTAGTTTATGGAACGTAATGGAAACAAAATCATGGTTTATAAAAGTTGAAAATGCATATTCGCAAGTAACTGCTAATAGTTGGTTCAACATTGTGGTTAATCTAAATTCAGTTTTATTAATCTCGGGGTTTTGCTTTGGGCTAATATATAATAGACTAATTATAAATAATCGCAACCTTAATGTTTTTAGGCACAAGATTTATGATGAGTCTAATAAAGTTGTAGAAAAAGATTTTAAAAAGAAATATAAAAATTCAAGAAATTATTATTTGAAGAATATAAAAAGCAAAAAACTATATGGTCCACTTCCAATTATGAAGACGGTACTAGATAAAGTAGATCTAAGTGAAATTGAGGTAATGACTAGTTCATACCAAGTCCAGTCATCTAATTTAAGAGATAAAAAAGGCTTAATATATTTCTTTAAGTTTATTACTATATATTTATCAATAGTTATCAGTTTAACGCTGATTGGCTATTTATTGTTTTATATTATTAAGAATTTATTGTAGAGGAGAATTTTTATGGGAGAAAATAATGTGAAAAATAGTAAAAAGAAAATGGATACTTCACAAACAGGTTCTTTAAAAAATACAAAAATTTCGAGTCTACAAGAACTTCGTGAAGATGATTTCCCGATTAATGATGAATTAATTGATGCTAAAAAAAGCAAATCAAACAATAAGAAAGATGAGGATCTTATGAAAGAAGATAATAAAAAAGCAAATAATCTTGAAAATGATCTTCTTAAAAAAGAAGAATTAGATTCTAATTCTAAAAAGACAACTGTAAAAAAAGAAAAGAAAAGTAAAACAGAACCGAAATTTCAAAAAATAGAAATTGAATCGGAAGTAACGGACCCTAAGAATTTTTTTGAATTTAATGAAAAGGCTCCGAAGTTTAAAAATGAAGATGGTAAAACAGCCATTAATAATCTTCAAAAACTCCGTGAACAAATTCAAGCACAAAAGAAACTTGAAAGAAAAATTATGGAGTCTGAAGCAGTTAAGACACAAAGTAAAGACAAAGAATTATTGACTAAGTTAAGTCAATTGGAATCATTAGTGGAAGTTGAAAAAGCTGACGAGGTTTCTGAGGACTTAATTCTTTTAGAACAAGAAAACGAAGAATTAAACAAAAAAATCAAGGAATTAAATGATAATTTTAATAAATTATTGAATCTAAAATATAATGATTTACCAGTCATTGATAAAGATACTTTGGATTTTAATTCAATTATTATTGATAAGGCTTCAAACCATGATGATATTAACGAAGAAATAAACAGATTAGAACATGAATTAGAAGAGTTAAATAATTCACATACTAACAATATACAAGAAGTATTAATTGCAAATAAAGACGAAATAGATAATTTAAATAAGAAAATTGAAGATTTAAATCGTCAGTTAAAGAAGGCTAAATCACAACTAAGTAAAGAGAAAAAAACAAATAAAGAATTATCTGAGAAATTCAATAATGAAGAGTTTACTGGTGTTAGTGATGAAAAACTTGAGCAACTAAAAGTTCAACTTGAAGAGCTTATGAGTAAGAATAAAGAAGCAAACAAGGAATTGTCCGCTTTAAAGAAACTAGATGTTGAATCATTAAAAGCAGATAGAAATGAACTGCTAAAGCAAACACGAAGTTTAAACAAGCAAGTTGACAATTTGAACGAAAAGCTTTTAATTATGGCAGAAAAGGCAAAGGAAGAAAAACTTAAGTTAAATGAAGAACTAAAAGCAACAAAAAAAGAGCTTAGAAAGTTTGTAAGTAAATCTTCTAAACTTGAAGAAAAAGTAAATGTTTCTAAAGGTGCTTTAAAAGAAATGAAAGCAGAAGTAGTTAAGCTTAATAAAGAAGTTTTGCTATTGGATGAAGTTAAGAATACACTAGATAGTCAAATTGGTACTAATAAAGATTTAGAAACTAGAAATACAGAACTAGAAAACTTAATGAATAAAAATGATCTTTTAGTTGCTGAATTCAAAGAACAGTTAAAAATTACTAGATCAGATCTTAAAAAAGCTAATAATGCTAAGAAAAGATTAGAGAACAAGGTCAAGGATTTACAATCAAATATTACTGATAAAGACACTCTTCAAAAAGAGATTGAAGCTAAAGATAATGAAATTGAAAATCTAAATAATAAAATTATTGATTTAGGTGAACAAATCAACAGTTTAGAAATTGATAAGAAAAAAATCGATGAACTAAATGCTGTAAATTCTGAACTAATTAATAATAATGATAAACTAAAATCATTACTTAGTGAGAAGGATGTTCAGTTGAATTCATCTTTACTTGAGAAAAATGAATTGTTACTATCAGTTAATAACAAGGAACAAGATATTAAAAATCTTGAATTGAAACTTGAAGAACTTAATAACAAAATAAATGAAATAACAGAATCTTCACTAAATGTAGATGAGAAAGAAGCATTAATTATTAAGTTAGAAAACCAAAATACAGATTTGATTGCCGAACTTGATTTGAAGAATGATGAAATTGATGAATTAAATGAAAAAATCCAAGGATTAGAAATTGAAATCAAAGAAAAAACATCATCTTCAAAAAATGCATCAATACTTTCTACTACCGTTGATGAGTTACAAGAAAAGTTAAATAATTTAGTTGATGAGCATTCCGATTTAGTTAATAGTTATGAAACTAAGTTAGATGAGATATCTGATTTGAAAGAAAAGATTGAAGAATATGAATTTCAAATACAAGACTTAAAGAACAGTGCTGAAGTTAAGCCTGAACTTGATACTGAGCATCTAGACACTATTGAAACTTTGAAATCTGATATTGAAACTTTGAAGTCTGATATTGAAACTAAGAGTTATGAAATTATAGATTTAAAGGCAATAATAGAATCATTGGAATTAGATAAAAAAGACTTGAAAGAATTAGGAAATGACAATTTAATTCTTAAAAGTCAAGTTAAGGATTTAGAATCTAGATTACTATCTAAGAATGATGATATTAAGGCTTTAGAGTCGAAGATTAGTTCTTTATATGAAAAATTAAACAATAAAGAAAATGAATATCGAATTGGTTTGACTGAAAAAGAAGAGCAACTTGAAGCTGTAAATTTAGAAAATAAAGATTTGTTAGATAAACTCAATAATTTTAATGATAAATATGTAGCTTCCTCTGATGAGTATAATAGTTTAATAGCAAAAGTTGAAGAACTTAGTAAAGAGCTAAATCTACAAAAAGATAAATATAATAGTGAAATAGAAGAGATTGAAGCAAGAAATCAAAGAAACCAACGTGAACTTAATGAATTCAATAAAACTAATATTGATAGAATTTCAATTTTAGAGCGAAACTTGAGTAATGCAATTTCCGATAAAAATGATTTTATTATTGAGTTAGAACGTACTAAGAAAATGTTAAGTGAAGAAAAGTTTAATCACCATGATGAGATTAGTAGACTTAAACGAGATTTGGATCATAAAACTGATGAAATTGAAAGATTAAAACAAGAGATTTCTAATGCCTCACAAAGAAGATTAGATTCCACAATCAATAATTTAGTGAATGAACTTGAAAGAAAAACCAGCTATGGATTTCACCAAATGAATCCAATGATGTATCCTAATCTATACAATAATGATAAACTTCAAAAAGATTATGAAAAAGAATTACAGTCAAAAGACACCAAAATTAAAGAGCTTGAAGATAAACAATTAGAAATTGAAAACAATATGAAAGATAAGATTTTGCTTCTTGAAAACCAATTAAGGGGAATAGAATCTTTAATAAAATCCAGTTCTAAAGAAGAAAATGATAATGTTTATCAAGATAATCTTAAGGCTTTAAAACAAGAGCTTGAAGATTATAAAAAAGAGATTAAAGAGGATGTTGAAAGACAAATTGAAAGTCGTACAAATATTTATATGGGTTCTGATAATGTACAAAATATTATTAAAAAATACACAAGTGAAAAAGAACTTATTACATATAAATTTAATAGCGAATTAAATCGTCTTGAAGCTCAAAAGAAATTTACTGATATTCCAGCAGAAATGGCAATTATTAATGAAAAAATATCTCATCTAAAAAATGAATATAAAAAGTTATTAGATGAAAATGACTACAGATTTAGAAATGAAATCATTAAAAATAGTAAAGAATTATATGATGAAGTTGATGTTGAAGCTCAAGAAGATTTTAATCTTGAAACATCAGAGCCAAATGAATCGGATATTCCTGATTATGTTGGAGAATTTGAAGATTATAAATTAAATTTACTTAAGAATGATGATTATCCAATAAATGATATGAGTAGTGAAAAATTCGATGTTGATAATTCTTCTACTGAATATCATGAATCAGATATTCCAGAAATGCAGGGTGTAAATAAAGTTATCGATATTGACGATGATGATTTATATGAAGACACATTGCCTGATTTTGAAAATCTTGTAGAAACTACAGATAATCTAAAAGTAGAATCTTCAGATAAAAATAAGAACAGTACAATCGTTTATAGCAGGACTAGGGAAGAAGATGGAGATTTTAGAATTGTTGGCAAGGTAGGTCAAGACTATTTATTACGTATTAGTAATAATAGAAAACTAAGGGCTAATCTTCAAGAAAAACAAAGAGATGAAATTAGTAAATACAACAATGAATATAAAAACAATATTAAATTGCAAGAAGAACTACAAAGCAAAATTGTTTTAGTAAAATCTAGTATTGAATCATTGGAAGAGAAATATAACAGTTCTAAGTATCATAGTCCGGAGCAAACCAAAGATTATGAGAGCGAAAAAACTAAATTGTATTTTGAATTAGAGAATAGACAAGAAAAATTAAGGAAACACAAAGAAGAAGACATAAGAAAACTTGAGTTAAGACACAAGAATATTATGATGAACTTATCAGAACAGATTGCTCAGCTTGATGCAGAAGAGAAAGCTTTAAAAGAGGCATATTTAAGCAAAAAGCAAAAAGATTTAAGCAAGCTAAATAGAGATAATGAGTTGCTTGCTAAACTTGAAGAAGAACGAAAAGCTTTAGATAAATCTCGAGAAGAACTAGATGTTGAACAAGTGGTGGATAATAAGCCATCTGAAAGTCTAAAAGATAGAAGAGTAATTGTAAGTAAAGATGAAAAGAGAAAATCTCTTCTAAGCAATCTATCTGATCAGGAAGTAGAATTATCTAATAAAGAAAAAGAACTAATCTCTTTGTTTAAGAAATACCAAGCAGCTGAGGCTAAAATGAAGAGCGAAATTAGTGAAGTTAAATTATATAGCGATAATTTACTGGAGTTGAATGGTTTTAAAGTTATTTATGAAAAGAATTTAGCTGAGATGGAAGAGTTGAAATCACAGTTGAGCAAAGATGCGAATAATAATAACTTGAATGCTAGAATAAATGAGTTAGCAATTAAATCAAACAATTTAAAAAACAAAATTGATTATCGTAATCACCAATTAGAAGGACTAAAGTCCAATAAAGTAATTGGTGAGTATATAAAACTTTCAAGTAAGCTTGATGACATTAAAAAATTGCTTGTTAAGCATTCAATGAAAAGAAAAGTGTAAAGGATTAGTAAGATAGTGTTAATTGAAATAAAAAATGAATTAAAAAAAATACTTCCAAAATTTGATGTTTTAGCATTTACAATGGATGTAAAAATAGAAGACTCATCCATTATAGAAGAAAAAATCAAAGAATATGAAAGTTATATTGAAGAGGAATATTCATTAGAGGAAATCTTGAATATTCCTCTTATTAAAGAAGCTAGAGATAGCTACAAAATGCTAGGTAAAGATCCAAGTAGGTATCGTTTAGCATGTGAGTCTTTACTAAGGAGATTAGTTAAAGGAAATAATTTATATAGGATTAATAATGTTGTTGATTGTGGAAACTTGTTATCGATTGAACTTAATAGATCAACCGCAATTTTAGATTTGAATAAGATTTCGGGTAATGTTTTTATTAGAATTGGTAAAGAGAGTGATGAGTATTATGGAATAGGTAGAGGTTTACTTAATGTTACTAATATTCCCTTATATTGTGATAATATTTCTCCTTTTGGTTCGCCAACAAGTGATACAGAAAGAACAATGGTTACTGATAGTACTAAGTCAATCTTATTAATGATTATTTGTTTTGGAGATTACAATAAAGATGAACTATCAAAAAAAGCAATAGATATGTTCACTCAATATGCTTTTGCAACAAATATTGAAGAAGTTAAAATTATAGAAGGTGATGAATAATATGGCAGAAATATCAAATTTTATTAAGACAGTTATGGCAAATGATTTGGAAAGCAAGAAAGTAAATACAATTATTACTAGATTTCCTCCCGAACCTAATGCTTATTTACATATTGGTCATGCACGCGCTTTAGTAACAAATTTTGAATTGGCTAAGAGCTTTAATGGTAAAACAAATTTGAGATTTGATGATACGAATCCAAGTAAAGAGGATGCTAGTTTTGTTGATGCAATCATTAATGATATAAAATGGTTAGGATATGAGCCAAACCAAGTATTATATGGCTCTGATTATTTTGAAGAGACTTATGAATTAGCTATCAAACTCATCAAAAAGGGTCTTGCATACGTTTGTGATCTTTCACAACAAGAGATTAGTGAATATCGTGGAACTTTGAATACTCCAGGAAAACACTCACCATATAGAAATAGAAGTGTTGATGAGAATCTGAAACTATTTACTGAAATGAGGGAAGGAAAGTTCAATGAAGGTGAAAAAGTTTTAAGAGCTAAGATTGATATGTCTAGTCCGAATATTAACATGCGCGATCCAGTATTTTATAGAATCATGAAAATTCATCATCACCGTCAAGGAGATAAATGGTGTATTTTTCCAATGTATGATTTTGCACATCCAATTCAAGATGCTATTGAAGGAATTACTCATTCCTTATGTAGTCTTGAATACGATAACCACCGTCCGTTATATGATTGGGTTGTCCGTGAATGTGAAATGAAAAATGTACCTCAACAAATAGAGTTTGGGCGACTAAATATCAACAATACAATCATGAGTAAAAGATATTTACGTCAACTAGTTGAAGGGAATATTGTTAAGGGATATGATGATCCTAGAATGCCTACTTTAGCTGGACTTAGAAGACGTGGGTTCACCGCTTCTTCAATTCGTGAATTTATTTTGGCAACTGGATTATCACGAGTAAATTCTACTGTTGATAGTGATATGCTAGAGCACTTCTTAAGGGAAGATCTTAAGCTTTCAACAAATCGCATAATGGCAGTTACTGATCCAATAAAACTTGTGATTACTAATTATGAAGAAGGTAAAATTGAATATTTGGATGCCGTTAATAATAATGAAAATGAAGAATTAGGTAATAGAAAAATTGCTTTTTCAAGAGATTTATATATTGAACGTGATGATTTTGTGTTAGAAAAGCCTAATAAACATTATAAACGTTTGGCATTGGGCTTGGAAGTAAGACTGTATCATGCTTATTTTATTAAAGCAAATGAAGTTAAATATGATGAAAGTGGGAACATTACTGAAGTTTTATGTACCTATGATCCACAAACATTAAGTGGGACTGGATTTAACGAAAGAAAGCCGAATGGTACAATTGGATTTGTTGAGGCTAATACAGCTAAAAAAGCTCTATTCAATAAATTCTCACCACTTTTAGATAGTGATGATGCTGAGGTTCATTTCTTAGATAGAATAAATAAAGATTCTTGGGAAGAATGCCATGGGTTTGTTGAAAACGGTGAATATAATCCATATGAAAGATTTCAATTCATTCGTGATGGATACTATGTAGTAGATCAAGATAGCAAAAAAGATAATTTGGTTTTTAATAGGATTGTTTCACTTAAGTCATCTATTAAAAAATAGGAGGTATTATGACATTAGAGAGTTTAAATAGTAAACAGCAAGAAGCAGCAAGCATTATTAATGGACCAGTTATGGTTTTTGCTGGTGCTGGTAGTGGTAAAACTAGAACCCTTACCTATAGGATAGCAAATATGATAGAAAAAGGCGTGAACCCTAATAACATATTAGCAATTACTTTTACAAATAAAGCAACTAATGAAATGAGAAATAGACTATATGGTTTAGTAGGTTCTGCCAGTGCTTCCTTGACTATTTCAACTTTTCACTCTCTTTGTGCAAGTATCTTAAGAAGAGATATAACAGCCATTGGTTATAAAAGAGATTTCCAGATTATTGATGATGAAGATCAATTAAAAGTCATAGTCGAAGTATTGGATAGTGGAAATTATAATAAAAAAGAGTTTACTGCCAAATCAATTAGGAAGAAATTAAACTTTCATAAATGCTTTGCTACTAAATCTGATATTAATATCGAGAATAAAATATTTGATGAATACGAAAAATTGATGAAAGAGTACAATTTGCTTGATTTTGAAGATTTATTAATCAAAGTTGATGAACTTTTTTCAAACAATCAACACATACTAGATAAATACCGAAAAAAATTTGAATACATACTAGTTGATGAGTTTCAAGATACAGATATGTATCAATATAAGATTATCAAAATGCTAGCAGCAGAGCATAGAAATTTGTTTGTTGTTGGTGATGATGACCAGTCTATCTATGGGTTTAGAGGGGCAAACTACGCAAATATAAAACATTTTAAGTTTGATTTTCCTGATCATAAAATCGTTATTTTAAATCAAAATTATCGCTCAACTCAAAAAATTTTGGAAGGTGCAAACAATTTAATTGAAAATAATGTTGATCGAGAGGGGAAAACACTATTTTCTGATATTGAAGGAAAACCCGATGATGTAATTATTAATCAAGCATTTGATCAAAAAGACGAAGTTGATTATGTAATTAGCAAAATAAATGATTTAGTTAAAGCTGGATATGAATATAAGAATATTGCAGTATTATATCGTTCTAGTGCAGTAGCTAGGAACTTTGAACTCGGATTTATTCAGAGTGATATTAGATATAAGATTTATGGTGGAATAAGTTATTTAAGAAGAAAAGAAATTAAAGACATGATTGCTTATCTTCGATTGATAACTTTTGATGATGATGTTGTTAGTTTTAAGAGAGTTGTAAATGAGCCAACTAGAGGTATAGGATTAAAAACCGTTAGTACCGTTATTGATTATGCGAAAACTAACAAAATTACAATTATGGAAGCTATTGATTCTAGTGAAGAATATATTAAGAGCAAATCAAAAGTTCTTAAAGATTTTAAAGCTATGATAGATTCATTTAGCAAAAAACTTGATGAAACTGATTTAGTTGATTTATTTAATGAGTTACTTGATGCTACAAAATATATTGAATCCTTGGATGATGATGATAAGCAAGATCGCATCGATAATATTATGGAGTTTAAAAGTATACTTTATAATATTGAAAATAATGGAGAAATTGCTTCAAGAAAAGAAAAACTAATTGCTGCATTTGATGAAGCAATATTATCTGATGATAAATTATCTAAAAAGCAAGATAACGATGGAGTTACTCTTTCAACAATCCATTCAGTTAAAGGATTAGAATTTGATGCAGTATTTTTAGTAGCATTAGAAAATGGAATATTCCCTAATATAATCAGATTAAATGACGAGAATTCTTTAGAAGAAGAAAGACGAATTGCTTATGTTGCAGTTACTAGGGCTAAAAAGAAGTTATTTTTAACTTGTGCAGCTAAAAGATTACTTTATGGCCAATATTTGAAGCAGGCTCAGTCTCAATTTTTACTTGAATATATAAAAAATAAATATGTGTTTAAAGAGAAAAAGGAAGTCGAATCAAAACCATCAGATTTTGTAAAGCCAGAAAAGAAGAATAATGATTATGCTATTGGCGAAATGGTTATACATTCTACTTATGGTGAAGGAATAGTTGTTTCTTTAGGGGATCACAATATTGGTAAAATATGTTTTACAAAGCAGGGTTTAATAAAAAGTTTTGATATGACACATCATTCTATATCGAAAAAGTCCAAATAATATATTATCCAAAAAGAGGATTGCTGTCCTCTTTTTTGTATTATTTGAAACAAAAAAATATCAATATTTTTTAGTATTTGAGTTTATAATCTAAAGAGAATATGCTATAATAGTATATAGTGTAGGTGGTAAAATGAATATAAGAGAAAAGATGTATTTACTAACTGAAGAATTGAATAAATATCGTTATGAATATTATATTCTAGATAATCCAACAGTTGATGATGCATATTATGATACAAAGTTAAGAGAACTTGAGGCTTTAGAAAAAGAGTATCCAGAGCATATCATGCCTAATTCTCCAACTTTAGAGGTTGGTTATTATGAGAAAGGCAGTTTGGATAAGATAGAGTTTAAAACACCAATGTTATCTTTAGCTAATGCATTTAATAAAGAAGAGGTTTTAGCGTTTCATAATCGTATACTAAAAGAAGGTTTTAATCCAACATATGTTTGTGAGTTAAAGATTGATGGAATTGCCTGTAATATAAGTTATAAAAATGGTGTTTTTGCTTTAGCATCAACTAGAGGGAATGGCTTGGTAGGTGAGAATGTAACTGAGAATATTAAAACAATTAAAAGTGTACCTCGTTTTATTACTGAGAATATTGATATTGAAATACGTGGAGAGGTTTATATGCCTATTAGCGTATTTGATAAAATTAATGAATTAAGAAGAAAAAATAATGAGGCTGAGTTTAAAAACCCACGTAATGCAAGTGGGGGTTCTATTCGTCAATTAGATCCTAAAGTTACAGCTAGTAGAAATCTTGATATGTTTAGTTATACGGTTGTAGAAGCTAATAAATATAATTTGAATTCGCAAATTGAAGCACTTCATTTTATTGAAAAATTGGGAATTAAAACGAATAATCATTATAAGCATTGTATGACTATCGAACAGGTATTTGACTATATAGATTATTGGGATAAAAGACGTGGTAATTTAGAATATGATACTGATGGAATTGTAATAAAAGTAAATGAGTTTAGTTTACAAGAAGAGATAGGATATACTATTAAAACACCAAAGTGGGCAATTGCTTTTAAATTTCCTGCGAAGGCTGTAGAAACAAAATTATTAGATATAGTATATACTGTTGGAAGAACTGGTAATATTACTCCAAATGCTGTTTTGGAACCAGTTATGATTGCCGGGTCATTAGTTCAAAGAGCAACTCTTAATAATGAAGATTTTGTTATAGAACGCGATATTAGAATTGGTGATTTTGTTGTTGTAGAGAAAGCAGGGGAGATAATTCCTGCTGTTAAAAGTGTGAATAAAGATAAAAGAGTTAAAGATTTAAAACCTTTTGAGATGATTGAAGATTGTCCTGTTTGTAATAGCAAATTAGAAAGAGAAATGGGTAAATCACTTCATTATTGTGTTAACCCGAATTGTAAGGGAAGAATTCTAGCATCTCTGATTTATTTTGCTTCCAAATATGGGATTGAAATAGAAACATTAGGAGAAAAATTGGTTGAAACTTTATATGACTTAGGATATATTAATAAAATTACTGATATTTATAGATTACACGAACATAAAGAAGAACTAATTAAAATAGAAGGATTAGGTATAAAAAGTGTAGAAACATTAATAGAAAATATAGAAAAAAGTAAAGATGCTCCATTAGACAAAGTAATTGCGTCTTTAGGTATTCGAAATGTAGGTTCGAAAATTTCAAAACTATTTTCTAACGAATTTAAATCTTTAAAAAATATAATGAATGCAACTTATGACGACTTCCTTAATATTAAAGAAGTGGGAGAAGTTATTGCTAAGAGTGCATATAATTACTTTTCTGATAACAAGGAATTAATTAATGAACTGATTAGTTTAGGGATTAATCCAGTAATGATTATGGATGATAGTAACGGAATATTTAAAAATATGACTATTGTATTAACTGGGAAATTAGAAAAGTTTACTAGAGATGAAGCAACAAAAATAATTGAAGCAAATGGTGGCAATGTTTCTAGTTCAGTTAGTAAAAAGACAAATTTTGTTGTTTGCGGTAGTGATGCTGGAAGTAAAAAAGAAAAAGCCCTAAAGCTTGGAGTAAAAATTATTGACGAAGATGAATTTATGGAGATGTGTAAATAATGCAAAAATATATTGATATTAAAGGGGCTAGAGAGAATAATCTGAAGAACCTTAATTTAAAGCTTCCGAAAGATAAATTAATAGTAATGACGGGCTTAAGTGGGAGTGGAAAAACCTCGCTTGCTTTTGATACTATTTATGCAGAGGGGCAAAGAAGATATGTTGAAAGTTTATCAGCTTATGCTAGACAATTTTTAGGGAATGTTGATAAGCCTGATGTTGATAGTATTGAAGGGTTATCTCCTGCTATTGCTATTGATCAAAAAACAACAAATAAAAACCCTAGATCAACTGTAGGTACAATTACTGAAATTCATGATTATTTAAGACTATTATACGCAAGGATTGGTAAGGCATATTGCCCCACTCATAATGTTTTAATCGAATCGCAGTCAATTGATCAAATTATTAATCATATTTTTGAACATGAAGAGGAAAGTCATATTATTGTTATGAGCCCTATTGTTTCCGGACAAAAGGGAAGACACGAAAAAGTATTTGAACTTGTTCAAAAAGAAGGTTACACTAGAGTTAGAATTGATAAGGAAGTTGTGGATTTAAGTGAAGAAATCAACTTAGACAGAAACATAAGACACTCAATCGAGGTTGTTGTTGATAGAATTAAGTTAAGAGAAAGTTCACGATCAAGATTATTTGCTTCCATAGAAGCAGCTCTTAAAATGGGTGAAGGAAGAGTTATTGTTGAAATTAATGGTCATGAACATATGTTTAGTGAGCATTTGGCTTGCCCGCATTGTGATTTTTCTATACCAAAATTAGAACCAAGATTATTTTCATTTAATTCACCATTTGGTGCTTGTGATGAATGTAAAGGTCTCGGTTTTCTCCAAAGGATTGATTATGATTTGCTTGTGACAAATCCAGATAAATCGATTAGAGATGGGGCTATAAGATATTTAAAAAATATTGTAGATACTGAAAATATTGAATGGCAAACTTTCTCTATTCTTGCAAAACATTATGATATTGATTTGGATAAACCATATCAAGATTTAAGTGATTTACAAAAAGAAGTTATTATGTATGGTTCTAAAGAACCAATTCGTTATGAAATCACTTCAAGAGGAAATATTACTTTTAATAAGAATCACAAAATTGAAGGTATTGCTAGTTTAATAGAAAGACGTTATAAAGAGACGACTTCGAGTTTTGCTCGTGATTATTATAATTCATATTTGAATGATTATGAATGTCCAAAGTGTCATGGAAAAAAATTATCTGAAATGGCATTAAGTGTTAAAATTGCTGATAAAGATATAGACGCAATATCATGTATGACAATTATTGAAGCAAAAGATTTTTTTGATAATTTAATTCTTAGTGATACAGATTACAAGATTGGTGATTTAGTTTTAAGAGAAATTAAAGAGAGATTACGATTTTTAATTGAAGTAGGTCTTGATTATTTGACACTTAATCGTGCTGCTGGATCATTATCTGGTGGTGAAGCGCAAAGAATTAGACTTGCAACGCAAATAGGTTCTAGACTATCTGGAGTATTATATGTTTTGGATGAGCCTTCAATTGGTCTTCATCAAAGAGACAATGATCGATTAATTGGTGCTTTAAAAAACATGAGAGATTTGGGTAATACATTAGTTGTTGTTGAGCATGATGAAGACATAATGCGTCAATCTGATTTCTTAGTTGACATTGGTCCTGGTGCTGGAGTTCATGGTGGAGAAGTAGTTGCTTATGGTACACCTGATGAAGTTATGAGAAACAAGAATAGTATCACTGGGAAATATTTGTCAGGAGAACTAAAGATTGATATACCTAAAGCACGCCGTGAAGGAAATGGGAAATTTATTGAAATAATTGGAGCAAGAGAAAACAATCTAAAGAATATTGATGTAAAGATTCCTTTAGGAAAGTTAGTTCTTGTTACTGGTGTTAGTGGTAGTGGTAAATCAACTTTAGTCAATGAGATTCTTGTAAAAACAGTTCAAAGAAATTTATATCGATCAAAAGCAACTCCTGGTGCTTGTGATAAAGTATTAGGTTTAGAAAATATTGATAAAATTATTGAAATTGATCAATCACCAATTGGAAGAACTCCAAGAAGTAATCCAGCAACATATACTGGTGTGTTTGATCCGATTAGAGATTTGTTTACAGAGACAATTGAATCTAAGATGAGAGGTTATAATAAAGGTAGATTTTCATTTAACGTCAAAGGCGGAAGATGTGAAACTTGTTCTGGTGATGGAGTTATAAAAATCGAAATGCATTTTTTACCAGATGTATATATTCCTTGTGAAGCTTGTAATGGGACACGTTATAATAGTGAGACCTTAGAAGTGAAGTATAAAGGAAAAAGTATATATGATGTTCTTGAAATGACAGTTGATGAAGCTTGCGAAGTTTTTGAAAACATCCCTTCAATCAAACCAAGAATGGATACTATAAAGAATGTTGGATTAGGATATGTTAAATTAGGACAAAGCGCTACTAGTTTATCTGGAGGTGAAGCTCAAAGGGTAAAACTTGCTAGTGAATTATACAAGAAAATTACTCCTTCTACATTATATGTTTTAGATGAACCTACTACTGGTTTACATAGTGAGGATATCAAGCACTTGTTAGGTGTTTTAAATTATATAGTTGATCAAGGGGCTACAGTTATTATTATAGAGCATAATCTTGATGTCATAAAACAAGCTGACCATATAATTGATTTGGGACCAGATGGTGGCTATAGAGGTGGTAATGTTATATTTTCAGGTAGTGTTGAAGATATTGTCAACTTCAAAGGTTCTTATACAGGAGAATATCTTAAGAGAGTATTAAAATAGAATGTGATTTTCACATTCTATTTTAATATTTCAAAACAATACTATGAAATATACCATGAAATATGGTATAATAATATAGACGTAAAAATATATTACATACTAATACAAAGGGTGTTATTTATGAAGAAAAATAAAAAAAATAAGATTCCTGATGAGAAAGAAAAGAAAATTCAGGAAGCAAAAGAGGAAATAGAAAAAATGCTTAAAGACGCTGAAGAACAATTAGGCGTTGATCGTAAGAATGTTAAGGTAATAAAAATAAAAATGCCACAAAGAACATTTAAGTATTTCATTTCAGATTTTATTACTACAATACTTTTAAATGTTTTGCTAGTATTGAGTTTGAGTGGTTATTTAGAGTGGACAAATAATGCTAATCCATTAGATTTAATGCTATTTGCTTTAGTTTATTCGGGCTTTGATATAATCTTGCGAAATATTATTAATTTCTTTTTTCCTAGTTTAATAATTAAAACAATCGGGTTAATTAATTTTATACCACCAATTTTTTCAATATTCTTAGTTACAATTTTAACAAGGATAGTTGTTATTAAATCGGTAGGTAGACTAATCTTTTTATTTATGTGTTTAATTATTATGAGAATTGTTGTTAAAAAAGTAATAGCTAATTATAGGAGGGCATAATATGAATGAAAGAGTAACAGTTAGAGATTGCGTTGAAGAGCTTAAAATGGAAGTAATTAGTGGAGAAGAATACTTGGATAGAGATGTTACTAAATCATTTTTATCTAGACCAGGTGTTGAGATATATGCTGATTATTTTACATTCTATGAAAAAGACAGAATTCAAGTTATGGGTAGTAAAGAGTTTAATCTCTATACAATGTTAACTGAAAAGGAACAAGATGACAGATTAAGAAAACTATTTGAAGGTAATCCACCGGCATTTGTTTTTACAAAACATGTAACTGAAATTCCTGAGAAGTTTATTGAGTTTTCAAATAAATATTGTATACCAATTTTAAAATCAAATCTTACAACAACAGCTTTAACTGGTGATTTATCGACATTTTTATCAGACGCTGGGGCAATTACAAAAAGTGTTCATGGAGTTATGATGGACGTTAATGGTGTTGGTGTTCTTATCAAAGGAAAAAGCTTTGTAGGTAAAAGTGAATCGGCATTAGAGTTGCTATATCGTGGACATACATTAGTCAGTGATGATAGAGTTGAAGTATATCAATTAGAAGTTGGTACTGTATTTGGTAAAACTCCAAAAATGACTGAAAGACTTATGGAGGTTCGAGGCCTGGGTTTAATTGATGTAGTCGATTTATTTGGAGTTACAGCTTTTAGAAAGAAAAAGAAAGTAATGTTAATTGTTGAATTAGTTAAGTGGGATCAAAGCAATCCATATAATCGTTTAGGAATTGATGAAGAAACTGAGAAAGTTTTTGATACTTTAATTCCTAAAGTTACTATTCCTGTTCAACCAGGAAGAAACATTGCTACTTTAATTGAAGTTGCTGCAATGAACTGGCGTTTGAAGAGCTTTGGCAGAAATGTTGCAAAAGAATTTGTTGATAAATTAAATCGCGTAGTAAAAGGAGTAGATAAGCAATGATGTTTTTATATGACCACAGTAGTATTGAGCCTTATGGTGAGTTTGTTATAAGATTTAGTGATGATTTTGGAATCAGATGGTATGGGTTCTTAATTATGTTAGGAGCATTAACTGCTTATTTCGTTGGAACTTTAGGTGCCAAGAAGCTTAATGTAAAAAAAGAATTATTATTAGATGGTTTTATTTGGGGATTACTTCTTGGAGTAATTGGAGCAAGACTATGGTATGTTTTATTTAACTTAGATAGTTTTTCTAATCCACTACATATTATAACTAGATTTACAGATGGTGGATTAGCAATTCATGGTGGTATATTTGTTGGTGCAATATATGCATATTTCTATTGTAAAAAACACAAAATCAACCCTTTTAAAATTGCAGAATTATTATTCCCAGGCTTTATGATTGGCCAAGCTTTTGGTAGATGGGGTAATTTTATGAATCAAGAAGCGACCGGTGGACTTGTTCCGGGATATCCTAACTTAGATGCCCAAAGAGAGTGGTTTTCAAGTAAATTGATTCCTGATTTTATAACTAATCAAATGTATTTTGGTAGTGGGTCTACCTCTTCAACAAACCCACAAGTAGGATACTATCATCCAACATTCTTGTATGAATCATTATGGAATGTGGTTGGTCTAGCAATTGTGTTATTACTTAGAAAATTTTCCAAAAAATATTGGGTTGGAGATGCAATGTTCTTTTATTTAGTATGGTATTCAATAGGTAGATACTTTATTGAAGGTATGAGAACTGACTCAATGTATGCGGGTAGTTTAAGAACAGCACAAGTTGTTTCAATCGTATTAATTATTGTAGGTATTGTTGGATTTATATTAAGAAGAGTATATCGTGTTTATCCAATGAGTTACTTAAATTTTAATGAGGAAGTTAAATGATTATTGCATTTGATGTAGATGGAACACTACTGGATACATATGAGCATATTAGGGCGACTTATATAAAGGTGTTTAATAAATATTTACCGGAATATAAATATACTGAAGAGGAGATAAAGTCTTTTTTTGGTCCGCCGCTTCCAGATACATTCAATAGTATTGTTCATGATGATAATTTAACCGAGTTTTTATGTGATAGATATCGAGATATATCTAAAAGTATTATTAAAGAATATTTAAAAGTGTACCCTGGAACTCATGAGGTTTTAAACCTATTGAAAAAAGAGGGTTATAAACTAGCAGTAGTTTCAAATAAGCAAAAGAGCGCAATTCTAGATGGTTTTAAGGTGGTTGGTTTAGATAATGTCTTTGACTTAATCATTGGTTATGATAGTGTAGTCAATCCAAAACCTGATCCTGAAGGAATTAGAAAGATAGAAAAGCACTATAATGATAAGTGTATTCTTGTTGGTGATTCTTTATTTGATATTGAAACAGCAAAAAATGCAAATATTAAAAGTATCGGTGTAACTTTTGCTTTAACAACTAAACAACAATTATTAGATGTTGGAGCAGATATGGTTATTGATAGTTTTGAGGAATTAATTAGTGCAATAAAGGAGTTGGAAAAATGATATATGATTCAGTGATTATTGGTGCAGGTCCTGCAGGACTGACTGCAGCAATATATTTATTAAGAAGTAATTTAAAAGTGGCGATTATCGAAGAAGCAGTTCCAGGTGGACAAATGGGTAATACGTACAAGATTGACAATTATCCAGGATTTGAGTCTGTTGATGGGTTTACGCTAGCAACTAATATGTATATGCAGGTAATGAATTTAGGTGCAGAACATATTGCAGATAAAGCTGTTGAGATTACGAAAACAGAGCATGGTTTTGATGTTATGTTATCAGAATCTGTTGTTAAGGGAAAAACCGTGATTATCGCAACGGGAATGAAAAATCGTCGTTTAGGTATTCCAAGTGAAACTAAATATGCAGGTAAAGGTGTTTCTTGGTGTGCTATTTGTGATGGTAATTTTTATAAAGGCATGGATGTTGCTGTTTTAGGTGGAGGAAATTCTTCTTTAGAAGAAAGTTTATATTTATCAGGAATAGTTAGGAAGGTTTATTTGATTCATCGCCGAAATGAATTTAGAGGAGAAGACTTTTTAGTTAATAAAGTCAAAAATACTCCTAATATTGAATTGGTTTTAAGCGAAGAAGTAAAAGAACTACATGGCGGAGAATTCCTTGAAAAAATCGAACTAAAAAGTGGACGTGTTCTTGAAGTTAGCGGGTTATTTGAATATATTGGTTATTTACCAAATTCTGAATTAGTTAGAAAATTCGATGTAGTAGACGAGCAAGGATATATTATTACAGATGAATCTTTCGCAACAAAAATAGAAGGACTATTTGCTGCTGGTGATATTGTTAGGAAAAACGTGCGTCAAATAGTTACTGCAGTAAATGATGGAGCTATTGCAGCTTTAGCTGTTGCAAAGTGTTGTCGTTAATATGTCATTTTCTCAGGATGTAAAAAGAGAAATCACAACAATTGAAACTAATTTTGAAGGCTATAAAGCTGAACTTTATGGTATAACAAAATTAAAATCAAGTTTAGTGATTTCTAATCGAAAGTTAAATTTAGAATATGTTACTAGCAATATTTCACTTGCTCGCCGTATTGTATTTTTACTGAAAAAAATCTTTGAGGTTAATGTCGATATTCTAACTAAAGAACAAAATAAACTTGATTATAAAAAGCTATATTATATAATAGCAAGAGATGATGTTAATAAAATATTAGAAAGTCTAGATCTTCTAAACGAAGAAATGAGTTTCAAATATGAAGTATCAAATAATTACAATAATTATAAGGCCTCTGTGATTCGTGGTATGTTTTTAGCCAAAGGATCGATTAATGATCCAGCAAAATCTAATTATCATTTAGAGATTGTGTGCAACGAAAAAGAAGAAGTAGAGTTCATTAAGAACACACTAAAGGAGTTTGGAGTTACTACAAAAAGTGTTGAAAGAAGAAAAGGAATAGTTGTTTACATTAAGAAGGCCGATCAAATAGGGGACTTCCTTAAATATATAGGTGCAACAAGTTTATTGTTTCATTTTGAAAATGAGAGAATAAAACGAGATTTAAACAATGTTATAAATCGAGTTATGAATTGTGATATGGCAAACTCTGATCGGACTCAAAAATCTGCAGATCGTCAGTTAGAAGCAATAGATTTAATTGAAAAAAACCTAGATGTAGCTTCATTATCACTCAGGTTACAAGATGCAATTAAACTAAGAAAAGCCCTACCTGATTCATCACTGAGTGAGATTAGTGAGGCTAGTTATGAAACAATAGGTAGATATATATCAAAATCTGGTTTGAGCCACTGTTTTAAAGATTTAGAGACTCTAGCACAGACAATAAAAAAATAAGAGCCTAAGCTCTTATTTTATATCTTTAAAATTAAAGAATTCACTAAATTCAACATCTAACTGTTCAACCAATTTATGAAGAGTTTTAATGCTTACATTATTTTCGGCATTTTCTATTCTAGATATTTGATTTCTATCTATACCAACTTTCATAGCTAGGTCTAGTTGTGACATTTTATGTTCTTTACGTAACTGCTTGGTTCTTGCAGCTATAAATAATAATAATTCTTCGAAGGTAGCCATAATTATTTGAGAATCCTTTCATCTTTTTTAACTATAATAATTAAAAATTCAACTTATGAAAACAACTCAAATGTGTCAAAAAAGGAGTATGTTATGAAATCTATAGGAGTAGACATTGTAAAAAACAGTCGATTTAAATCATTTTTAAATGATAACAGAAAAATATCTAGAATCCTTTCGACTAAGGAGATTGCTGTTTTATCTAGCATTAGTAATGAAGTAAAACAGATTGAATATATTGCTAGTAGGTTTTGTGTAAAGGAAGCTTTATTTAAAGCCGGGATTAAAGAAGACTTCAATTTAATTTCGGTTTTAAATCATGAGGATGGGAAACCTTATATTGAAGGAGATTTTGTTGATAATATTCAAATTAGTATTAGTCACGAAGAAGAATATACAATTGCATTTGCTATTGTATTCTAGCATAAATTTTAATGATAAATAAATAAAAAACAAAAAGTCTTGATAAAAATGATTTTATTTAGTATAATGTAATAGTCAATTTTATGGCTATGCCTTAGAAAGGAGTTAGGTTTTTAAGTTAACTTAAAAACAAGTTGTATGAGTAAAAATGCTAAGAAATTAAAAAACTTTAATCTTAAACTAATTAGTTTCTATACTATTATTAGTTTATTCACGGTTGCATTTATTGCAATACTTGTATTGCTTTTCATTGAATCTAGACCTTTTGAGGACTATGATGACATAAAAGAGGCTAATTTAACATTAGCAGGAGAAGAACTGTTTACTAATAAAAAAGCTAATGATTATTTTGTATATATTTATACAACTGATATGGATAATAACAAAGTAGATACATTCAAGGCTGAAGAATTAAAACCAATTATTTTTAATTATTTTAATTTCGTGAAACTAAATTCAAGAAAAGACGGTATCATTCCAATTTACGGATTTGATGTGAGTATTTCGTATAATCGTACGGTTGTAAGCAATTCTAACTCAAATAACGAAATTGGCGGATTTGATAATTTCAAAGTCAATGAAACAGATTTACCAATGCTTGTTAGAATAAGTAATGGTACTGTTAGCACTCGTACTATTACATCCAATGATATCCAAAAATCAATTCAAACAGCTACTGATAACTTCAATAATGTTAGATTTGAAGCGATTATATCTAGGCGAGAAGACATACTAGTTTTCTAGTTTGAGCTTTTCAAAAAGACTTGACAAACAACTAATGAAAGTGTAATATAATACAGGCATGGAGTAGTACTCAAGCGGCTGAAGAGGTGCCCCTGCTAAGGGTATAGACCGGGAAACTGGTGCGAGGGTTCAAATCCCTCCTACTCCGCCATTTTATACATTTTCTATTTAACCAAAAACGAAATTTAAACATTTAAAAAGGTTGGTGATTTATATCATCAACTTTTATTTTTATGAAAGGAAATAAGAAATGGGTAAAAAATTAATTGAACTGAAGAATATCACCAAATCATTTGATGAAGATGTAGTTGTTGATAATCTAAATCTATACATCAATGAAAATGAATTTATTACATTAGTGGGTCCTTCAGGCTGTGGGAAAACAACAACACTTAGAATGATAGGTGGATTTGAGACTCCCGAAGTTGGAGAAATTATTTTGAATGGTGAGGTAATTAACAATTTACCAGCTTATCATCGACCAATAAATACTGTTTTTCAACGTTATGCTTTATTTCCTCATTTAAACGTTTATGATAATGTTGCCTTCGGTCTAAGAAACTTTAATCGTCAGTTTGAAGAACTAAAAAGTGATGTTCGTAAAACATATGAAGATGAAAAAAGGGAATTATTGACTAGATTTAAAAATTCTTCAACATCTAAAGATGATAAGAATGAAATTAAATATCGCTTAAAGGAAATCAAAAAAGAAATTGAAAATAAAATCTATGACGAAAAACAAAAACTAATTGAAATTAAATATAAAGAAATAGACGAAAGATATACAAGAAAGATCAATAATCTTGAAAATCTTATTTCTATAGAAGAAAATAAAACTAAAGAAGTAGAGAAAGCTAAAGAAGATTTAGATTTATTAAACGAAAAAATTTCTTTAGAGATTTCTAAAAATAAATTATTTAAAAGCAAAGTATTATCGAAGTATGATAAAGAAAAGAAAGCTTTAGAATATGTGGCATATGAAACAAGACTTGATGAATTAAATAAAGAATTGAAAGAAACAGAAAAAAGAAGAGTTGAAGAAGAAAAGAAAGCAAAGTCATTGATGATGAGTAAACATCATATTGATGAAGCTGTTAGAGATGTTTTAAAACTTGTAAAACTAGAAGGATTAGAAAATAGAAAAGTTACTTCCTTGAGTGGTGGGCAACAACAACGTGTTGCAATTGCTCGTGCTGTTGTTAATAAACCCAAGATATTGCTTCTTGATGAACCTTTAGCAGCACTTGACTTAAAGCTAAGACAAAATATGCAATATGAACTTAAGGAGATGCAAAGAGAATTAGGAATAACATTTATCTTTGTAACTCATGATCAAGAAGAAGCTCTGACTATGAGTGATACGGTAGTAGTAATGAACAAAGGTGTTATTCAACAAATAGGCACACCTGAGGATATTTACAATGAACCCAAAAATCGCTTTGTGGCTGGGTTTATTGGTGAGAGCAATATAATCAGAGGAAAGTATCTATCTAACAAACAAGTTGAATTTATGGGCTCTGTTTTCGATTGTGTGGATGAGAACTTTATAGATGGTGAGCTTTGTGATGTAGTTATACGTCCAGAAGATTTTGATATTGTCCCAATTGAAAAAGCAAAATTAGTTGGAGTAGTTGATGCTATTATATTTAAAGGTGTTCATTTTGAGATATGTGTTATTGTTGATGGAAAAGAATTAGTACTACATCAATATGAAAACCCAAAAGTTGGTTCTAAAATTGGTTTAAATGTAGATCCTTATGAAATTCATTTGATGAAGGTAGACGTAAATGAAGAGATTTAGTAATCTAGCTGTACCATACAAAATATGGATGTATGTTCTAGTAGTTATTCCAATAGCACTTATGATATTCTTATCATTTTCAAGTTCTAATGGATTTGATTTACAAGGGGCTAGCTTTACTTTTAAGAACTTTATTGAAATAACTAATCCAACATATTTAAAAGCTTTTATTAATTCAATGGAGTTTTCATTTATAGCTACAGTTATTTGTTTATTAATTGGATATCCAGTAGCATATATAGTTGCAACATCTAAAATATCAAACAAATATTTAGTTTTATTGATATTAATACTACCAATGTGGACTAATATGTTATTACGTTTAAAGGTTATTCAAATAATTAGTCAACCTAATGGATTCTTATATAATACATTAGGGATTAGTTTTGACTTTTATGGAACAAAAGAAGCTGTAATATTGGGAATGATTTTAATGTATTTACCATTTATGATTTTCCCTATTTATACAGTTTTAGATAAAATGGATAAATCATTACTAGAAGCTAGTCAGGATTTGGGTGCTAGCAAAATTAAATCATTTTTGAAAGTTACATTCCCTTTATCATTAAAGGGAGTGACAAGCGGAATAATTATGGTTTTCTTACCTTGTGCGATGGGATTTACAATATCAGATATATTGGGTGGAGGTAATATCCAGTTAATAGGTAATATTGTAGAGAGATTTTTCAAAGTTGCAAATAATTACAATCTAGGAAGTTTAATTTCTTTGATAATCATTGTTTTAGTATTAGGATCTTTATTCATCATCAGCAAAGTTGATGAGGAAGGAGAGACATTATTATGAACGCAGTTATTAAAGTTGGTATTCCCAGAAGAAAGATTGTACAAGGGAAAATTATTACAATACTAAAGTGGACCTTTTTTGGATTTGTAGTTTTCTTACTATATTTTCCAATACTTTATATTATTATACAATCTTTTAATCAAAGTACAACTGGATCTAGTTTTACCGGATTTACATTTGATTGGTATAAAAAGATGCTAGATAACAGGGATCTTATGAGATCAATTACTGTTACTATCTCAATGGCCATCTTTTCTACAATCATCGCTGTAGTTTTTGGTACTATTTCTGCAATCGGTATTAATTCTTTAAATAAGAAAAAAAGAAAAAGAATAATCCTTTTAAACAATGTTCCTGTTTTAAATGCAGACATTGTTACTGGTGTATTCTTAATGCTTATGTTCCAAATTGTGGCAATTGCCTTGCCAGGTGTTCCAGTTTTTGGTTATTATACAATGCTATTTGCTCATGTTTTC
>Ga0172382_10002275_pt1 | contig 32579 bp, 32 predicted proteins | sample Leawel138RmetaG_FD_122245 | JGI IMG/M metagenome (GOLD analysis project Ga0172382, IMG submission 122245) | Leachate microbial communities from a municipal landfill in Southern Ontario, Canada - Leachate well 138R metaG | ecosystem: Engineered > Solid waste > Landfill > Unclassified | place...
GATCGCCTCGGCCGGGCATTCCGGCTCGCACACGCCGCAGTCGATGCACTCGTCGGGGTGGATGACGAGCATGTTCTCGCCCTCGTAGAAGCAATCGACCGGACAGACCTCGACGCAGTCCATATACTTGCACTTGATGCAATTGTCCGTGACAACATAGGTCATCGCGCGCTTCCTTCCGGCCGGTCGGCCCGGGCGGGCATGTCTTTTCGCTACGGGCGGTGAGGTAACGCCTTTGCCGGCCCTGTGCAAGGGCGACGAATCCGCGCAAGGCAGCCATGCGGCGCGCGCCGGTTTCAGCCTTCGTCCCGCGCCTGCGCCGAGCCGATATCCTCATAGAGCAGCCGCGCCTCGACCGCCGGCCCGCGCCTGTCGCCGAGCGCCAGGATGCGCCAGACCAGCACCCCGCGATCGAGCGCGACGGTCAGCACGTCGCCCGGCTTCACCGTGCGGGCGGGATCGACGATCTTGTCGCGATTGACCCGGACATGGCCGGCCGCCACCAGCTTCGAGGCCTGCGAGCGGGACTTCACCACCCGCGCATAGACGAGCCATTTGTCGATGCGCTGGCGTTCGATCTCGCTCATATGCGCCTGCTCATGCGCCCCCTGCTCATGCGCTAAGCCTATTTGCCCTTCAGCTGCTCGCGCAGCGCGGCGAGCTTGGCGAAGGGCGAATCGGGGTCGATGCGCGCCGGCCGCTCCTCGCGCGGCGGACGGCCCTGCTGCTGCCCGCCATTGCGCTGGCCTCCCGGCTGGCCCTTGCGCGGGGGCTGGCCGTGGCGGTCCCCGTGGCGGTCGTTGCGGTCGCGGTGCGGCGGCTTGCCCTTGTGCCGGTCGTTGTTGTTCCGGTCATTGCTCCGGTCGGGGCGGCCGTCATGCGCGCGCGCCTCGTCCTGCCCGCCCTCGTTGCCGCCGGGACGGCGCTCGAAGCGTTTGCGCCCGGCGGCCTCGCCGTCGCCGCGGCCATGCGGCTGGCGGTTGCCGCCGCGCCCATGGCGCGGCCGTCCCTCGGCACGACCCGGCCGCCACAGCAGAACGGGCTTCGCCTCCTCGGCCGGTGCTTCCGCCGCAAGCGCTTCCGCCACCGGAGCGTCGGCGGCAGGGGTTTCCGCAGTCGGGGTCTCCCCGACGGCCGCCGCTTCGTTGGCAGCGGCCGGCTCCTCGGCGGGAGCTTCCCCGGTCACAACCTCCTCGACGGCCGCTTCCGCGGCAGGCGCTTCGTCGGCGGCGGCCTCGGCGGGCGCTTGTTCGGCGGGCGCCTCGCCGCCGGATGCGTCCTGCGCCGGCGCATCTTCGGCCGATGCCGGGGCATCTGCGCTTTCCGGCGCGGGCGTCTCGGCCGCCGGCGCTTCCACGGTTTCGGCCGGGACGGCCTCGGCCTCCGCACGGGCGATTTCCGCCGCGTCCAGCGCCTCCAGCTTCGTCTGCACCTCCGCCGCCGGCTTCGCCTCCGAGCGGTAACCGAGGCTCTTGAGAATCTCTTCCATGTCCTCGGCGGTGGCGCCGAGGATCGACATCATCGCCGGCGTGACGATGAAGGCGGCGCCGTCCCAGGCGCCCTGCGGGCGCGGGCCGCTGCCCGCCCGCCAGGCCAGCGCCGGGCGGATCAGGTCTGCCAGCCGCTCGAGGATGTCGACGCGCACCGCGCGCCGGCCGAGCACGCGGTAGCCGGCAAGCCGGTAGAAGGCCGGCTCGAAGGCCGGATCGACCACCAGCGAGGTGCGGCCGGAAGCGAGCGCGTTGACCACGTCGCCGAAACCGGGCTTGTCCTTGCCGTCATGGGCAAGCGACCACAGCAGCGTGACGAGGCCGGCCGGACCGGGCTTCAACAGCGCCGGCGCGAAGACGTGGAACGCGCCGAAGCGCACGCCGAGCCGGCGCAGCGCGGCGCGGGCCTCCTGGTCGAGCCCCTTGACCTCGTCGGCGACGTCGCGGCGGTAGAGCAGGCCGAAATTCTCGACCAGCCGGAAGGCGATGCCGCGCGCCATGCCCGAAAGCTGCTCCGCCGCCTTCAGGTCGACCAGCGGCTTCAGCAGCGTCTCGATCTGGTAGCGCACGAAGCGCTCGGCGCGCGCCGCCACCTTGTCGCGGGCGGCCCCGGTCAGTTGCTCGTCGGCGAGCAGGATGACGCGCGGCGAAAGCGGGTCCTCGGCTGCCGCCAGCGTCGCGACCGGCGCGCCGATCCAGCGCAGCAGCCCGTCCGAGGCCAGCGCGAAATCGCCATTGGCGGAATTGGCGAAGCGTTCGGCCCGCGCCTCGAACTCGGTGCTCAGCGCCTTTTGCGCCGCGGCCTTCACCGCCTTCGCATCCTCGCCGCCCGCCGACTGGTCGGCGGTGAAGCGGAAGCCCTGGAGGGAACCGACGTGGTGGCCTTCGACGGTGACGTCGCCGGCCGGGTTTATCTCTGCCTCAAGCATCGCGTTCTCTCTCAGGCGCCTCATGAGCACGGAAGTCCTGCGGTCTACGAAGCGTTTCGTCAATCGCTCGTGCAGGGCATCCGACAGTCTGTCCTCAATCTCGCGCGTTTTTTCCTGCCAGTGTGCCGAATCCGCCAGCCAGCCGGGCCGGTGGGACACGAAGGTCCAGGTGCGGATCTGGGCGATGCGGGCCGAAAGCGTGTCGATGTCGCCCTCGGTCGTGTCGGCCCGGCGCACCTGCTCGGCCATGTAGTCCTCGTCGACATGGCCCTTGCGCGCGAGGTCGAGATAGATGCTTCCGATAAGGTCGGCATGTTGCGCCGGCGCGATGCGGCGATAGTCGGGCAGCGCGCAGGCTTCCCACAGAAGCTCGACCCGGCCCGGCCGGTCGGCCAGCCGCTTTATCTCCTCGTCCTTGGCGAGGTATTCGAGCGCGCGCGCGTCGACCGCCGGCAGCGCCCGCGTCAGCCCCTCGACCGCCGGCACGCGCTCGATCGAGGCGCGCAGCGCGTCGAGGCTGGCGAAATCGAAGGCGGCGCTGCGCCATTGCAGCACCTTGACCGGATCGAACTCGTGGCCCTCGATGCGCTCGACCAGCTCGTCCGGGAAGGGATCGACCCGGCCGGTCACGCCGAAGGTGCCGTCGCGCATGTGGCGGCCGGCGCGGCCGGCGATCTGGCCGAGCTCCGCCGCGCTCAATTCGCGATACTGGAAGCCGTCGAACTTGCGGTTCTGGGCGAAGGCGACGTGGTCGACGTCGAGGTTCAGCCCCATGCCGATGGCGTCGGTGGCGACGAGGTAATCGACGTCGCCCGACTGGTAGAGCGCGACCTGCGCGTTGCGGGTGCGGGGGCTCAACGCGCCCAGCACCACCGCCGCCCCGCCGCGCTGGCGGCGGATCAGCTCGGCGATGCCGTAGACCTCGTCGGCCGAGAAGGCGACGATGGCCGAGCGGCGCGGCAGCCGCGTCAGCTTCTTGGAGCCGGCATAGGCCAGATGCGACATGCGCGGCCGCGTGACCACGGAAATGCCGCGCAGGAGCTTTTCCAATATGCCGCGCATGGTGGCGGCGCCGAGCAGCAGCGTCTCCTGCCGGCCGCGCAGGTGCAGGATGCGGTCGGTGAAGAGATGGCCGCGCTCGAGATCGGCGGCGAGCTGCACCTCGTCGATCGCCGCGAAGGCGAGGTCGGTCTCGCGCGGCATCGCCTCGACCGTGCAGACGAAATAGCGTGCGCCCGCCGGCTGGATCTTCTCCTCGCCGGTGACGAGCGCGACCTTGTCGGCGCCCACCTTCTCGCAGACGCGGCCATAGACCTCGCGCGCGAGCAGCCTGAGCGGCAGGCCGATGACGCCGCTCTCATGCGCCACCAGCCGCTCGATGGCGAGATGGGTCTTGCCTGTATTGGTGGGCCCGAGCACGGCGGTCACGTCCCGGCCGGACAGGACGAGCGGCGCGTCGGGTCTCATGGGGATGTTCATCGTGCGGGGACGGCCCTCTCATATCGCCAGGCGGGGCGGCCCGGGACTGCTGCCGGGCGGATTAGCATGCGGCGCGGTTGCGCGGAAGATGCGGTCTCCATTCAGATAGGGCGTCGGCGCCGAAAAGGGAGTCCCCCCAAAGCAGGCAGTCGCACATGGAAATTCGCCGCTCCACCATCGCCCCGGCCAGGGGCGCGAAGCGACCACCGAGCGAGAATCCATCTGCCCGGGGTCGTCGGGCGGCCCGGTCCTCGCACCGGCATCATCGCAAACCCGGAACCCGGCCGCGCTTGCTTAATGGGCCCCGGTTCTCCCCCGCTTCGCCCGGACGGCCGGGACAAGGCCGGCGAAGGCGCCTGCCACACGCGATAATCCTGCCCGGCAGCCATGCGATGGCCCTGCCCCGAGCCCGCCAAATTAACCCTCGGAACGAGTCTGGAACGAATCGGCGACGAATCACTGACTCGTCCATGTTCCTGCTTCGTTCACCACAATATGTAGTATAACGATGCCTCGCTTCGGCCAGATGCTGAATCGCCGCCGGCGCCCGTGCCCGTCTTTTCCGCGCCGGCGTTAACCTTTGGCCGCGGCGGGGCGGCAGGGCCTCGACCGGCCACCGAACGGCCCGGCCAAGATAAAGATTTCATTAGGCTTTTGTTAACGCGATCTTTACCCGGCTCCGGGCCGGGGCCATTTCGCGTTAACGTTCCGACCAAAGGCGGAACGAATCGGCGACGAATCACCGACCGGACCTGTTTCCCGCTTTGTTCTCCACAACATGTAGTGGTTCCAACAGCTTTCCCACAACAAGTCCACAGGCTTTCCCGAATGATTCGCACAGGGTTACGTAGCGGCTCGTTAACCTTTGGCGGCGGCAGCGGCGCGCATGGTCGCGGCACCCCGCGCAAGTAAACCACCAGTTGCCGAAAGCAACAAACCGTGCTCATTCTCGCATCGCCCCTCTCAACTCACGGAGAATCAAGCATGACAAGGCGTCTTCTGGCAGAATTCCTCGGAACGTTCTTGCTCGTTTTCGGCGGCTGCGGATCGGCGATCCTGGCCGCGGCCTATCCCGAGCTCGGCATCGGTTTCGCCGGCGTGGCGCTGGCGTTCGGCCTCACCGTGCTGACCATGGCCTATGCGGTCGGCGGCATTTCCGGCGGCCATTTCAACCCGGCCGTCACGGTCGGGCTGCTCGCCGCCGGCAAGTTCGACGGCAAGGACCTCGTCCCTTACGTCGTCTCCCAGCTCGCCGGCGCGGTCGCCGCCGCGCTCGCGCTCTATCTCGTGGTCAGCGGCAAGTCGGATTTCGTCTCCGTCGGCGGCTTCGCCGCCAACGGTTATGGCGAGGCGTCGCCCGGCGGCTATTCGCTGACCTCGGCGCTGGTGATCGAGGTGATCCTGACGTTCTTCTTCCTGATCGTCATCCTCGGCTCGACCAGCGCCCGCGTGCCGGCCGGCTTCGCGCCCATCGCCATCGGCCTGGCGCTGACGCTCATCCACCTGATCTCGATTCCCGTGACCAACACGTCCGTGAACCCGGCGCGTTCCACGGGCGTCGCCCTGTTCTCCGAAGGCCCGGCGCTGGCGCAGCTCTGGCTGTTCTGGGTCGCGCCCATCATCGGCGCAGCCGTCGCCGGCGTACTCTACAAGAGCATGTTCGAGGACGATGCGCCGGCCATCACCGACACCGTCGTGCCGGCCGAATAGGCTCCCGAGCGACACGGCAGGGGCGGACGCCGCCCCTGCCGCAAATTCCGGAAGACCTCAGACGAAGAACTGCCCGCCATTGGCGGACACGGTCGAGCCGGTGATGAAGCCGGCGTCGTCGGAGGCGAGGAAGACGACGATGCGCGCGATCTCCTCCGGCTCGCCGAGGCGGCCGACGGGGATCTGCGGGATGATGCGTTCGTTCAGCACCTTCTCGTCGATGGCCTTGACCATCTCGGTGGCGATATAGCCCGGGCACACGGCGTTGACGGTGATGCCGGCGCGCGCGCCCTCCTGCGCCAGCGCCTTGGTGAAGCCCAAATCGCCGGCCTTGGCCGCCGAATAGTTCGCCTGGCCCGACTGACCCTTCTGGCCGTTGATCGACGAGATGGTGATGACGCGGCCGAACTTGCGGTCGCGCATGCCCGTCCATAGCGGATGCGTCATGTTGAAGACGCCGGTCAAGTTGGTGTCGATCACCTCGCGCCATTGCTGCGGCGTCATCTTGTGGAACATGGCGTCGCGGGTGATGCCGGCATTGTTGACGAGCACGTCGACAGGCCCGAGATCGGCCTCGACCTTGGCGATGCCGGCCGCGCAGGAATCGTAGTCGGCGACCGACCATTTGTAGACCGGGATGCCGGTCTCGTCGCGGAACCTGGCCGCGGCCTCGTCGTTTCCGGCATAGTTGGCGGCAACCTTATAGCCGGCATTCTTCAAAGCCACCGAGATCGCCGCGCCGATGCCGCGCGTGCCGCCTGTCACGATTGCTGTTCTGGTCATGTGGGTCCTCCTCCCGTTGGTCGGAGAGCGAGTAGGGAATAGCGAATAGCGAGTAGGGATTCTTGTCGCCTTGCCCCGGTCCCCGCGCTTCTTCCCTACTCCACCCCCCTATTCGCTACTCACTATTCGCTATTCGCTTCTTTCCACGCACATCGCCACGCCCATGCCGCCGCCGATGCACAGCGTGCCGAGGCCCCGCTTGGCGCCGCGGCGCTTCATCTCGAACAGCAGCGTGTTGAAGATGCGCGCGCCGGAAGCGCCGATCGGGTGGCCGATGGCGATGGCGCCGCCATTGACGTTGACGATGTCCGGGTTCCAGCCGAGGTCCTTGTTGACGGCGAGCGCCTGGGCCGCGAATGCCTCGTTGGCCTCGACCAGGTCGAGGTCGTCGATCTTCCAGCCCGCTTTCTCCAGCGCCTTGCGCGAGGCGGGAATGGGGCCGGTGCCCATGATCTGCGGATCGACGCCGGCCGTCGCCCACGAGACGATGCGCGCCAGCGGGGTGATGCCGCGCCGCGCCGCCTCGTCCTCGCTCATCAGCACGACGGCGGCCGCGCCGTCATTGATGCCGGAAGCGTTGCCGGCCGTCACCGTGCCTTCCTTGTCGAAGGCGGGGCGCAGCTTCTGCATGGATTCGAGCGTCGCGCCGTGGCGGATGTACTCGTCGTTCTCGACCACGACATCGCCCTTGCGGGTCTTCAGCGTGACGGGGACGATCTCGTCCTTGAAGCGGCCGGCCTTCTGCGCGGCCTCGGCCTTGTTCTGCGAGGCCACCGCGAAGGCGTCCTGCTCGTCGCGCGAGAGCTGCCACTGGCGGGCGACGTTCTCGGCCGTGTTGCCCATGTGGTAGCCGTAGAAGGCGTCGGTCAGCCCGTCCCGGATCATCGAGTCGATCATCTTCATGTCGCCCATCTTCACGCCGGCGCGCAGGTGGGCGACGTGGGGCGCGAGCGACATGGATTCCTGCCCGCCGGCGACGATGATCTTCGCATCGCCGGTCTGGATCTGCTGCATGCCGATGGCGACCGCGCGCAGGCCCGAGCCGCAGAGCTGGTTCAGGCCCCAGGCGGTCTTCTCGTCGGGGATGCCGGCCGCCCGCGCCGCCTGGCGAGCCGGGTTCTGGCCCTGCCCGGCCGAGAGGATCTGCCCCATCACCACCTCGTCGACATCGGCGCCGTCGACGCCGGCCCGCGCCAGCGCCTCCTTGATGGCCACCGCGCCCAGCACATGGGCGGGCGTATCGGCGAATGCGCCGTTGAAGGAACCTACTGGCGTGCGCGCCGCGCTGGCGACGACGATGGCGGAAGCGGACATGGGCTTTCCTCGCGATCCTGACATTGCTGTTTCATCCTGACATGCGATCTTGCTGTTTCCCCGCGTCGAGTCAAACCGGAAAATCGCGGTCGCAGCATAAGTGACGCGGCGCACAAACCGCTTTCATTTGCCGACGGTTTGAGCATATCCTGCCGGTCGATCCACGGGAGGCCCTCGCTCCGGCACGCAATCCGGGGGTTCTCCCCCATTCGACGGAGGTGTTGGATGTCGACGAAAGACGATCCGGTGATCATCAAGAAATACGCCAATCGCCGCCTCTACAACACCGGCACCAGCACCTATGTGACGCTGGAGGACCTGGCCGAGATGGTGAGGAAGGGCGAGGACTTCACGGTCCAGGACGCCAAGAGCGGCGAGGACATCACCCACCCGGTTCTGACGCAGATCATCTTCGAGCTGGAGAACCGCGAGGGGCAGAACATGCTGCCCATACCCTTCCTGCGTCAGCTGATCTCCTTCTACGGCGACCAGATGCAGATGGTGGTGCCGAGCTATCTCGAGCAGTCGATGATCGCGTTCACCAAGGAGCAGGAGCGCTTCCGCGAGCAGATGAAGGACGCCATGGGCGGCATCGGCAAGTCGCCGATGGACATGATGAAGATGACGCCGATGAAGGCGATCGAGGAACAGGCGCGGCGCAACATCGAGCTGTTCCAGAACGCGATGCGCATGTTCACGCCCTTCCCGCCCGCCGGGGAGCAGCAGGCGGCCGCAACCGACGAGGACCGCGACGCGCCCGCCGATCAGGACGATGGCGACCTTCAGGACCTGAAGGAGCAGATCGCTGCGATGCAGCGACGGCTCGACAAGATGGGCAAGGGCTGAGCCGGATACGGAAACGCCGCCGGATGGCCATGGCCTTCCGGCGGCGTTTTTCTTGTCACGGCCCGGCGATGCCGGGCAGCGGCCTTACCAGAGGTCGTAGCGCAGGCCGAGCCTGATCTGGTGACGCGCCCTGCCGTCGCGAAGGGTGAAGGTGTCCTCGTCGAGATGTTTCGCGTCCGGCGCGTGCAGGAACTGATAGCCGAGATCGAGCGAGACGTTGTCGGTCATCTTGTAGCTGGCGCCCGCCATCAGCGCATAGGCGAAATCGTAGCTGCTGTCGTCCACGCTGTCGTAATGCGGGAAGGACGGAGCGGCGATGTCGTATTTCAGGCGCGAATGGAGCAGGCCGACGCCGACGCCGACATAGGGCGTGAAGCCGGCCACCGTGGCGATGTCGTAATAGCCGCTGACCAGCCCGCTCCAGGCCGAGTAGGAACCGTTGGCGGTGTCGCCGAGCCAGGCATAGTCGGCCGTGTCCTTGCCGAGATAGCTGATCGTCAGGTCGGCGCGGAAATTGTCGTCGAAATGATAGCCGACGCCCACCCCGCCGCCGAAGCGGCGATGCTTGATGCCGGCATGGTCGAAGTCGTAATGCGGCTTGCCGGCATTGTAGGTGATGTCGCCGCGCAGATACCAGCCCGAGCCTATCTCGACGGGCACGTATTGCGGGGCTTCCTCGACATAGATCGGGGGATCGTAGTCGGCGGCGAGGGCCTGGCCGGCAGGAACCGCCGCGAGGGCGGCGCAGACGGCGGATGCGCGGAAGATATGGGTCATGGTTACGCTCTCCGAGGTACACGGCTCGACGCCGCCTCTTTCATCGCTGCCCATTGTTAACCATGATGGTTAAGGCGCGGTTAAGCATGATGCCGCCCGCCGTTGTTTCGCGAAAAGAAATGAAAAAGCCCGGCGCGGGCCGGGCTCTTCCAAGGGTTGCTTGCGGTTCTTCCGCGGTTTCGCCCTCAATAGAGCGAGTAGCGCATGCCGACCTTGAAGTCGTGCGAGGTGATGTCCTTGAAGGTGTAGGGCGCGACCGAGCCCGAGCCGTCATAGGCGGCGACGCGGTGCGTCCTGCCGTTGCCGAGATGGACATAGCTGTAGCCGAGATCGACCGTCAGCCGGTCGCTGGCCTTGATGCCGACGCCGGCGTGCAGCGCCCAGGCCAGTTCCCAGCCCGATCTGGTGCCGCCATAGGCGACGCCGTGGGTCGGCACGTTGATGTCGCGGAAACCGTGGATCGTGTTGCGCGACGCGCCGATGCCGGCGCCGATATAGGGCGTGATCCCATGAAACTCGCCGAGGTCGGCATAGGCGTTGGCCATCAGCAGCCACTCGGACTTCCTGGCGTCGTAGTCGTTGGTGCCGTCCCAGTCGCCGTCGCCGTCCGTGTCGTAGCGGTCGAGCGCCCTGAACCTGGTCTTGCCGCGATATTCGACGATGCCGTCGAGGCGCAGATAGTCGTTGATCCTGTAGCCGACGCCGCCGCCGGCGATCACGCCGCTGTCGAAGCTTCCCGAATCGAGGAACTGGTGCGCCGCGGTAAGGGCGGCGAAATCGGGATTGTCGAGCCGGCCGAGGCGCTGGTTGCTCATGCCCAGATGCCCGCGCAGATACCAGCCGCCATAGGAAGGCGCCGGCTCCTCGTAGGTGACCACCGGCGCCTCGGGAATGTAATCGGCCGCCCCCGCGGGCAGCGCCACGGCCAGCCCGGCGCCTGCGGCCAGGGCTATGTGAAGTCTCGACATCGGGCCACCCCTCATTGCCGCCGGCGATGGCTCCGAGGCACCGCCGGCAAATTCCAATCCGGCATGGATAATGAAAGGGAAAGGTTAAACCGCGATTAACCTTGGCCATTAACCTTGGCGGGGGTGGGGCGGGCGAAAGCCTCACGCGGTCTCGAAATTCGCCGCCGGCACTTCGAGCCGGTAGTCGAGGTGCTCGTCGCTGACGTCGAAGCGGGCGCTGCCATCGAGCGAGGCCGGCACCACGCGCTCCAGCGCGACGCTGGCGAAGTCCTTGCGCTCGGGAAGGCCGCTGCGGCCGGTCGGCTCGCTCCATGTCAGGACGAGCCCGGGATGGTCGCCATTCTCGCCGCGCTGCAGCCGCGCGCTCAGAAGCACCTGCCCGCCCGGATGCGCCAGCGCGCCGTGGCTCATCGAGTTGACGACCAGCTCGTGCAGGGCCAGCCCGATATGGAGCGCGGCATTCGGGTTCAGGTGCACGTCGACGCCCTCGAAGCGCACCCCCTCGTCGCCCTCGCCGCGATAGCGCGCCACCTGCCCTTCGACCAGCGCGCTCAGCATCGCGCCGCGCCAGTTGGACGAGGTGACGAGGTCCTGCGAGGAGGCGAGCGAGTGCAGCCGGCCGCGAAAGCGGTCGAGGAAGCTGTCGACGCCGGAGGCGTTGCGCCCGGTCTGCGTGGCGATGCTCTGGATGATGGCGAGCAGGTTCTTGGAGCGGTGGCTGACCTCGCGCAGCAGGGCGCGCAGCGTCTGCTCGCGGCGCTTGCGGTCGGAGACCTCGACCATGGTGGTGACGATCCCGGCGATCTGGTCGTCCTCGTCGGTGTCGGCGTCGATCCACATGTCGTACCAGCGGCCGCCGCCTTCGACGCCGTCATGGAACTCCAGCTTCTCGGGCTGGCCGCTTTCCAGCACCGTGAGCTTCATCTCGGCGATGCGCGCCGCCATCGGCCCGGACAGGAACTCGGCGTCGGTCTTGCCGAGGATGTCGCCGCCCGACCAATGCGCCGGCACGTTCTGCCCCCACAGCACGCGCATGTCGCGCGTCTGGTAGATGACGATGATGCCCGTGTTGCGCAAAGCGCGCAGCAAACCTCGCCTCAGCTGCACAATGTCCCCCCGTGCCGCGCTGCCTCGCTCTCCCTCACATGCCTCCCCGCGCGCAGGATGATGTCTCGCGATGGAGAGGATAGCAGGGAAATCGTGAATGAAGGCTGATCCATTCGATGCGGGTCCCGTCCGGTGTCCCGATGACCGCGCCGGACAGCGAGCCCTGGGGCGCGGCTGTCCGGCGGGAGACGGAACCAGGAGTGAGGGGCTGCAAGGTTCCGGTCTTCATCGGCGCCCGGCCTGCCGCCGGACGCGATCAAAGGTCGCGATCAACGGTTTCGCTCATCCCGCCCGCCGCATGAGCCCCGCCACCAGCGAGATGACGAGGAAGGCGAGGAAGATGAAGAACAGGATCTGCGCGATGCCTGCCGAGGCGCCGGCGATGCCGCCGAAGCCCAGCGCGCCGGCGATGATCGCAACGACGAGGAATACGAGAGCCCAGTAGAACATGTTGTTTCTCCTTCCGTTCGGCGAGAGCTGAAACGATTGCCCGCAAACGCGCCGTGAGGGACGTTTGTTCCACGATGCCGGCTTGATTTCGCCACCTTGCGGCCCCCACGCGGCCAACGAAAAGGCCGCCCGTGCGGGCGGCCCTTCCAGCGCGGGAGGGAAGGCGGATCAGGCCGCGGCCTGCGCTTGGCGGTCGAAGAACAGCGCCTGGCTGATCAGCGCCTTGACCATCTCGGGGTTGAACGGCTTGGTGACGAGGAAGGCCGGCTCGGGCCGCTCGCCGGTGAGCAGGCGCTCGGGGAAGGCGGTGATGAAGAGCACCGGCACCGGCGTCCCGGCGAGAATCTCGTTGACCGCGTCGATGCCGGAGGAGCCATCGGCGAGCTGGATGTCGGCCAGCACCATCTTCGGATTGGTGCGCGCGAACATCGCCACCGCCTCCTTGTGGGTGCGGGCCGTGCCGACGACGCGATGGCCGAGGCTTTCGACCAGCTGCTCGATGTCCATCGCGATCAGCGGCTCGTCCTCGATGATCAGGATCTCGGTCGCCACCTGGCGCGAGATCTCGTCGCTGGCCTCGGAAAGCAGGCTGGAGAAGGTGTCCTCGTCGACATCGAGGATCTCGGCCGCTTCCACCTCGGAAAAACCCTCGACGGCGACGAGCAGGAAGGCCTGGCGCGGCAGCGGCGACAGTGCCGACAGGTTGGCCGCGGCCCGGGTTTCCCATGCCGGCCGGGCCTCCGGCTCCGGCACGCGCACGCCCACCGAGGTGAACAGCTTGGCGAATACGCGATAAAGTCCGATCCGGTCGCTTGAAAGCTCGGGAAACACGCTCATATCGGCTATGATGGTCTCCAGCGTCGCCGCGACCAGCGCATCGCCGCTGGTCTGGGAACCGGTCAGGGCGCGCGAGAAGCGCCGGAGATAAGGCAGATGCGGCGCGATCCGGGTGGACAGGGTCATGATATGGCGTCTCCCTCAATGACGAAAACAGGCGCGAGACCGGCCTGCAACGCGAGACAAACGGCGCGGCGAAAAAAAAGTTCCACATCACCGGAACAAAATTGTGGCGATCACGTTGAGGGCGGGTCCGGCTTTCATGCGGGAAGCGGGAGAAAGGAACGTGCATATACGGATACCCGGCCCTTCGCGAGGGCGGGGCGAACGGGGGCCTTGGGAATCAGCATGAAGACAGCCAGAGCGGCCGTGGCGAACGGCCTTAAACGAGCGGAAAGCCGCGCCGACCCTCTCGGGACCAACACCGAGGTCGGGCGCAAGCTCAAGCAGTATTACGACGAACTCATCTCGGAAGCGGTGCCTGACAGGTTCCAGGATCTGCTGCGGCAGCTGGAAGAGCGCGAGGGCACGCCCGTGCCGGCGTCGGCCGGCGTCGCGGATCGCGAATGAGTTTCAGCATGCGGGGAGTTTAGATGGACGATCGTTCTACCTTCAGGCAGGACCTGCTCGACGCCATCCCCAGCCTGCGTGCCTTCGCCATATCGCTGTCGCAGAATGCCGACAGGGCCGACGATCTGGTGCAGGAGACGCTGGTGAAGGCGTGGGACAAGCAGGCGTCGTTCCAGCCGGGCACCAATCTCAAGGCATGGGTGTTCACCATCCTGCGCAACGAGTTCTACTCGCAGATGCGCAAGCGCGGGCGCGAGGTCCAAGACAGCGACGGCGCCATCACCGCCCGCGTCGCCGTCCATCCGGGCCAGCACGGCGCCATGGACCTGGGCGACTTCCGCGCCGCGCTCGAGACGCTGCCGGAGGATCAGCGCGAGGCGATCATCCTGATCGGCGCCTCCGGCTTCTCTTACGAGGAGGCGGCGGAAATCTGCAACTGCGCGGTCGGTACGATCAAGAGCCGCGTCAGCCGCGCCCGCAGCCGCCTTCAGGAGATGCTGCAGATCTCCGGCGAGGGCGACTACGGCCCCGACCCCATCTCCTCGCAGGTGATGGGATCGGACGCCGCCTGACCCGCTTCCCGACCCGCCCCGGCCCGGCCGGAACCCGTTGCGGCCCGGCGCGTTGAAGGGTTCGACCCACCACCAACAGGAGTTCACGGACATGGCGACAGCACCGACGGCAAAGCCCGGCAAGGACGAGGCGAAGGCGATTCCGACCGATCTCGAGGCCGAACTGGCGCAGCTGCGCGAGGATGTCGCGCGCCTTACCGACCAGCTGGCCAGGACCGGCGGACACACGCTGTCGGCGGCACGCCGCGCGGCGACCGAAGGCGCCGAGCAGCTGCGCGCCCGCGGCGAGGAAGCCGTCGACGCGCTGAAGTCCAATGCCGGCGACATCGAGCGCCAGGTCACCGACGCCGTGCGCGAGAAGCCGCTGACCTCGCTCGCCATCGCCGCCGGCATCGGCTTCTTCTTCGCGCTGCTGTCGCGCCGCTAGAGCATTTTGCAGCCAAGCGGAATCACTTTGGCGTCGCATCAATGCGGCTGAAACAACCGGATAGAGCGGCAGCCCGGATTTGTCCGGACGTCCGCCGCTCTAGAGCAATTCCGGGAAAAGCGTGAAGCGCTTTTCCGCCCGGAATTGCACCGAAACAAGGGGGTAGTTCGTGCAGGCGCTCGTCTCCGTCATCGCCGCGATCGTTTCGGGGGAAGCCTCCGACGCGGTCGCAAGGGCGCGCCGCGCCGCGCTTCTCTACGTGGTGGCGGGGCTTTTCCTGTGCATCGGCATCTTCTTCCTGCTCGCCGCCGGCTTCGTCGTCGCGGCGCGCGAGCTGGGAACGGTCGAGGCGGCGCTATGGTTCGGCGGCGGCTTCATCCTGCTCGCCCTGCTTGTCCTGGCGGTCAAGAAGATCGGCGCGCGGGCGCGCGCGCGGCACGAGGCCAAGCGCCGGCGCGAGGAGGCGCGGACCGTGGCGAGCGCCGCCGCCGTGGCGCTGCTGCCCACGCTTCTCGCTTCCCGCGCCCGCGGTCTCGCCCTGATCTTCCCGGTCGCCGCCGCGCTCGCCTACGGCGTGCTGCGAGAGAACGCCCCGCGCCGCCCCGACGAGGATCGCGGCTGATCATTCCGCTTTCCCCGGCACCAGCACCTTCAGCGCGCCCGGCCGGATGCGCAGGCGCGTGATCGTCGCCAGTTCCGCAAGCTCCCCATCCATGGCGCAGCCGAAGCGGCGATGATGGGCGAGCAGGCGCAACTCCACCTCACGCGCCGAATAGACATCGACCGCAGCGTTGCGCCGCCAGCGCCCGAGCAGCGCGCCGAGCGCGAGCCGGGCGAGATCGCGCCGCCGCCGCGCCCGCGTGACATAAACGCCGAGCGCCCCGCCGTCGGGCCGCTCGGCATAGGGCAGCCGCCGGCCCTCAGCCAGCAGGTTGCAGGTGACGCTGATGCCCGAGGCCCGCACCGTGACCTCGCGCCCGTCGATCGCCAGCGCAGCCGCCAGCCGCGGCGGGCGCAGGAAGGCACCGAGCCCCGCGCGCAGCGAGGCCAGCATCTTGCCGTAGCGCGAGCCGAAGCGCGCGCGCTCGCGCAGCCTTATCAGCTTGGTGTGCAGCCCGACCGAGAACTGGTGGACGAAGACGCGGCCGTCGGCCTCGGCCACATCGACCGCCCGCACCCGGCCGGTCGCGAAAGCCGCGACCGCCCGATCGAGATCGAGCGGGATGGCGAGACTGCGCGCGAACAGGTTCATCGTGCCGGCCGGCAGCACGGCCAGCGCCTTCTCGCCGCCGGCAAGCCGCGCCGCGGCGGCCGAGACCGTGCCGTCGCCGCCGCCGACCATGACGACGTCGCCGTCCCCGGCCGCCGCCGCGTCGAGCGCGGCCTCGACTTCAGCGCCCCCGACCACGCATATCGCCACCGAATGGCCGGCGTCCTCCAGCACCCGGGTTACGGACGCGGCGAGGGCGTCGAGGTCGCGGCGGCGCAATGTGCCGCCTTCCCTGTTCAGAACGACGTGAAAGCGCATCGCAACAGCAGCCTCCGCAAGCGGCCCGGCAGGGCCGCCGGGAATTGCGAGGCGAAAACCGCCGCGCTTCCCGTGGGAATGCGCTCGCCCCGTCCGGGTTCCGCGCACAGGTAGGGTTTGGTCGGGGTTTGGTCGAGGGAACCTTCGCGCCCGCCGTCACGTTGAGACCGCGTGAAGGGCGCATCCCCGCCTCGCCTCGCGAAAAGTCCGGCAGGGATGCGCCATGCAAAGGAACAATGCACAAGGAGAGACTATCATGATCCGCAAGCTCCTGGCCAGCACCGCCGTGGCAGCCTTCGTCGCCACCGGCGCCGCCTATGCCCAGACCGCGCCTGCGCCGACGGCCCCGGCCGAGCAGGCCGCCCCGCAGGTGATCCATGCCGACGGCCATCTCGCCTCCGACATCATCGGCCAGACCGTCTATTCCAGCGCCGGTGACGACGGTGAGAACATCGGCAGCATCAGCGACATCGTGCTGTCGCCCGAAGGTGCGGCCGAGGCCGTCGTGATCGGCGTCGGCGGCTTCCTCGGTATCGGCAAGAAGGACGTCGCTATCGAATATGACCTCGTCCAGTGGACCGAGCGCGAGGGCAATCGCTATCTCGTCGTCGAGACCACGCCCGAGGCGCTGAAGGCGTTGCCCGACTTCGACATCGCCGCCTATCGTCCGATGCCGGCCGACGCGCAGGTCGGCAACACCACCCCGGCGACCGCTGACGAGCTCGACGCCGCGAAACAGGCGGCCGATGCCCAGGCTGCGGCGGATGATACGGCAGATGACGCCGCCGGCGACACGACCGCGACCGCGCCGATGCCCGCGCCCGGCGCCGCAACCGACACCACGGGCGATACGGCGACCGACACCACCACGCCTGACGCCACGACCCCCGGCGCGACGACCGGCGACACCGCCCAGACCGATACGACGCCCCCGGCGGCGACCGGCACCGACGACACCAGCACGTCGGCCATCGACCGCTCGACCATGACCGAGGTGCCGATGGAGCAGATGCGGGCCGAGGATCTGGTCGGCACCACCGTCTATGGCGCCAATGACGAGAACGTCGGCGAAATCGGCGACGTGATCCTGTCGGATGACAGCCAGGTCGATGCCGTGATCGTCGATGTCGGCGGCTTCCTCGGCATCGGCGCCAAGGAAGTGGCGATCGGCTTCGACAACCTCGCCTTCATGCGCGACGGCGACGGCAAGACGCACCTCTATACGCCGCTGACCAAGGAGCAGCTCGAGGCGCAGCCCGAGTATGACGAGTCGACCTTCGCCGACACCCGCGACCAGCAGCTTCTCATCATTCGCTAGGAAGCCGCTTCCGAAAAGGCCCGCGCCCGTCGCGGGCCTTTTTCGTTGAACGATGCGCAGTTTATCGTTCACTTATAAAGAACGAACCTTTGCCCGAACGGCATCTTTAACTAGGGCCGGTCTTGACCGACATTCTGGCCGAACGCCGCCTCCAGCGCGGCAGATGGAACAGGGAACGGCAACCATGCTCGACCAGATCGACGGTCTCCACCACGTTACCTCGCTCGCCCGCGACGCTAACGAGAACAACGCCTTCTTCACCCACGCGCTCGGTCTGCGCCGCGTCAAGAAGACGGTGAACTTCGACGCGCCGGACGTCTACCACCTCTATTACGCCGACGAGGCCGGCACGCCCGGCACGGTGATGACCTATTTCCCTTTCCCCAACGCCGCGCGCGGCCACCCCGGAACCGGCGAGGTCGCCACGACCGCCTTTTCCGTGCCGGAAGGCGCGCTGCCCTTCTGGGAGGAGCGGCTTGCCGCGCACGGCGTGTCCGGCCTCGAACGCACGGAGCTGTTCGGCGAGAAGCGGCTCGCCTTCAGCGGACCGGACGGCGACGGCTTCGCCCTCGTCGAGACGAAGGGAGATGCGCGCGCGCCCTGGACCGGCAACGGCGTCGCCGAGGATGCCGCCATTCGCGGCTTCCATTCCGTGTCGATGCGGCTTCAGGACGCCGGCGCCACGGCCGAGCTTCTCGCCTTCATGAACCATGAGGAGACCGACAGCGCCGGCGCGACGCGGCGCTTCCGGGTCAAGGGCGGCGGCAACGGCGCCGGCATCGTCGATATCGAGGCCCTGCCGCTCGTCGCCCATGCCCGCCAGGGCGCAGGCTCCGTGCATCACGTCGCCTTCGCGGTCGAGAACCGGGAAAGGCAGCTCGCCGTGCGCAAGGCGCTGATGGACACCGGCTATCAGGTGACGCCGGTGATCGACCGCGACTATTTCTACGCCATCTATTTCCGCACTCCCGGCGGCGTACTGTTCGAGGTCGCGACCAACGAGCCCGGCTTCGACCGCGACGAGGACACCGCCCATCTCGGCGAGGCGCTGAAGCTGCCGCGCCAGCACGAGCACCTGCGGCCGTTCATCGAGCAGCATCTCGAGCCGATCCGGGATTGAGGACGATGGCGCGCGACAGCTACATCCACCGCATCGAACCGGGCGAGGCCGGCGGGCCGCTGCTGTTCGTCTTCCACGGCACCGGGGCGGACGAGACGCAGTTCCTCGGCCTGGGCCATGCGCTGATGCCGGCGGCGAGCGTGATCGCCCCGCGCGGCGACGTTTCCGAGCACGGCGCGGCGCGCTATTTCCGCCGTACCGGCGAAGGCGTCTACGACATGGACGACCTCGCCCGTGCCACGGACAGGATGGCCGCCTTCGTCGCCGCCCACCGCGACGCAGACCCGCCCTCGGCGGTCGTCGGCCTCGGCTACTCCAACGGCGCCAACATATTGGCCTCGATGCTGTTCGCCCGGCCCGGCCTGTTCGACGCCGCCGTGCTCATGCACCCGCTGATCCCGTTCGAGCCCGATGACGCGGGCTCGCTCGCCGGCACGCGGGTGCTGATGACGGCCGGCCGCCGCGATCCGATCTGCCCGCCGGACATGACGGAAAATCTCCTCGCCACGCTCGGCCAACGGGGCGCGCGGACGGAGATTTTCTGGCACGATGGCGGGCACGAGATCCGCCAGGGCGAGATCGCGGCCGCGCAGGCCTTTCTCGCCCGATAGACGAATGGAACCTGAAGGAGGGCCGGATATGGACGCCGAACTGCCGATCGAACTGGAAGACCACGGCCACAAGGGCCGCTATGTCGTGCGCGGCGCCGACGGCGCCGAGGCTGAGATGACCTTTACCCGCTCGGGCGAAAGCCGGCTCATCATCGACCATACCGGCGTGCCCGACGCCTTTCGCGGCCAGGGCATCGGCGCGAAGCTGGTGGCGCGGGCGGTAGAGGACGCGCGCGCGGCCGGCAAAACCATCCTGCCGCTCTGCCCCTTCGCCGCCGCCCAGTTCAAGCGCCATCCCGAATGGGCCGACGTGCTGGCGAAATAGGCCCGGGCCGCGACCTCGCGCCATTCGACTCCGTCGCCCCGACCGCGCTATAAGCGAAAAAGAGAGATAACCGCAGCGGCCGGGGGGAAGCGAACGCGCGCATGAACGGGCTCTGGCGCCGCCATTCGATCATTCTGGCCGTCGCGGCCGGGCTTCTGTGCCTGCTGATCGCCAGCTTCGGCAACCGCTACGCAACGGCCGTCTATCTCGACCAGGCGGCGGCGCGCGGGGCCAACACGCTCGGCCTCGCGGTGACGGCGCTACGCGGCCACCTCGCCCGCTACGAGAAACTGCCGGAACTGCTGGCCGACGACCCCGACATCAGGGAACTCGTCACCTATCCGGAAAATCGGGCCAAGGTCGACGAGATCAACGGCTTCCTCAAGCACGTCAACGGCCTGGTCGAATCGTCGGACATCTACATCATGCTGCCCGACGGCATGACGCTCGCCGCCTCGAACTTCGACCAGACGCCGACCTTCATCGGCGAGAACTTCAGCTACCGGCCCTATTTCTTCGACGCGCTCGCCGGCGGCAAGGGGCGCTTCTTCGCGCTCGGCACCACCTCGTTCAAGCGCGGCTACTATTTCGGCGCGCCCATCCGTGCGCGGGAGGGCATCGCCGGCGTCGTCGTGCTCAAGGTCGACATCGACGCCATCGAAAGCGCGTGGCGCGGCAGCGACTACGAGATCGTCGTCACCGACCCGGAAGGCATCGTCTTCATGACCGGCCGGCCGGACTGGCTGTTCTCGGCCATCCAGCCGCAGACCGAGGAACGGCTCGCCCGCACCGCCACCACGCGCCGCTATGCCGACACGCCGCTGGTCCAGCTTCCGGTGACACGCCTGCGCGCGGCCTCCGGCCACGAGCTGATGACGATCGCCGACCGCAACGACACCCGCCAGTACCTGACCGTGACCGAGGCGATGCCCGAGGCCGACTGGACGGTGAAGGTGCTGCTCGACACGGCTTCCGTGCGGGCGCAGGTGCTGACCACCATCGCCGCGCTCGTCCTGCTCGTCGCGCTGGCGGCCATGGGCGCGGCCGTGTGGCTGCAACGGCGCGCGCGCCTTGCCGAGCGGCTCCAGGTCCAGCGCGAGGCGCGCGAGGAGCTGGAGCATCGCGTCGCCGAGCGCACCGCCGACCTCGCCGAGGTCAACCGGCTGCTCGAGGAGGAGGTGGCCGAGCGCCGGGCCACCGAGCGCGCCCTGCGCAAGACGCAGTCCGACCTCGTGCAGGCCGGCAAGCTCGCCGCGCTCGGCCAGATGTCGGCGGCGCTGTCGCACGAGTTGAACCAGCCGCTGGCCGCGGTGCGCACCTATGCCGACAATGCCGGCGTGCTGATCGGGCGCGGCCGCGTCGAGGAGGCGCGCGAGACGGTCGCGCGCATCGCCAGCCTGGTCGACCGCATGACCGCGATCAGCCGCCATCTCAGGAACTTCGCCCGCAAGCCCAACCAGAAGCTGGGGCCGGTGTCGCTGGACGAGGCGGTGCGCGACACGCTGGAGATCGTCGCCTGGCGGCTGAAGGCGGCGGACGCCGAGCTCGTGGTCGACATCGACCCCGACGCGGCGACCGTCCATGCCGGCTCGGTGCGGCTGAGCCAGGTGCTGGTCAACATCGTCTCCAACGCCGCCGACGCGGTCGAGGGGCGCGCCGAGCGCCGGATCGAGCTTGGCGCGCGCCGCGAGGGCGACCGCGTCCGCATCACCGTCGCCGATCGCGGCCCCGGCGTGCCGGAAGCGATAGCCGGCCGCATCTTCGACCCGTTCTTCTCGACCAAGGGCGTCGGCAGGGGGCTGGGGCTCGGCCTGTCGATCTCCTACAACATCGTCAAGGATTTCGGCGGCTCGCTCACCGTCGAGCGCCGGGCGGAAGGCGGCACGCTCGTCGCCATCGTCCTTGCCGCCGCCGCGCCCCCCGCCCGCGAGGCCGCCGAATGAAGCCGGGCGTCGTGCTTCTCGTCGACGACGAGGACGAGATCCGCCGCTCGACGGCGCAGGCGCTTCAGCTCGCCGGCTTCACGGTCAGCGATTTCGCCTCGGCCGAGGCCGTTCTCGACTATGTCACGCCCGGCTTCAACGGCGTCGTCGTCAGCGACATCCGCATGCCCGGCATGGACGGCATGAGCCTTCTCGGCAAGGTGCGCGACATCGACGCCGACCTGCCCGTCATCCTCGTCACCGGCCATGGCGACGTGCAGCTCGCCGTGCGCGCCATGCGCGAGGGCGCCTACGACTTCATCGAAAAGCCGTTCGACACCCAGCACCTCGCCGACGTGACGGCGCGCGCGCTCGACCGCCGCGGGCTGGTGCTGGAAAACCGGCTGCTGCGCGCCGCCGCCGGCAAGAGCGACGATCTCGAGGCGCGGCTGCCCGGCCGCTCGCCGGCGATGATCGACCTGCGCTACCGGCTGCGCGCGCTCGCCGGCACCGACGCCGACGTGCTGATCGTCGGCGAAACCGGCGTCGGCAAGGAGGTGGCGGCGCGCGCGCTCCACGACATCAGTAGCCGCGCCGCCCGCCCCTTCGTCGCCATCGACTGCGCCGCCCTTCCCGCCAGCCTGATCGAGAGCGAGCTGTTCGGCCACGAGGCCGGCGCCTTCCCCGGTGCGCTCCGGCCGCGCTACGGCAAGTTCGAGCATGCGCGCGGCGGCACGCTGCTTCTGGACGAGATCGGCTCGATGCCGGCCGACATCCAGGCCAAGCTGCTGCGCGTGCTGGAGGAGCGGGTGGTGGTGCGCCTTCGGCTCCAACGAGCCGATCCCGCTCGACGTCCGCTTCATCGCCACCAACAAGGCCGAGCTGGCCGACGAGGTCGCGGCCGGACGCTTCCGCGCCGACCTCTATTATCGCCTCAACGTGGTGACGCTGCGCATCCCGCCGCTGGCCGACCGGCGCGAGGATGTCGCGCTGCTCTTCCTGCTGCTGGCGCGCGAGGCGGCCGGGCGCTACCGGCGCGACTTCGCCCCGCCGCCGCCGCATGTCGTGGCCGAGATCGCCCAGCGCGACTGGCCGGGCAATGTGCGCGAGCTGCGCAACGCCGCCGACCGCTACGTGCTTGGGCTGGAAAGCGGCGCGGGCGAACCCGCCGCCGACAGCGGCGCGACGGGGCTGGCCGAGCGCGTCGCCCGTTTCGAGCGCGCCGTCATCGCCGCGTCCCTGCGCCAGCACGGCGGCAGCCTGAAGCCGGTCTATGAGGAGCTCGGCATCTCGCGCAAGACGCTGTACGAGAAAATGCGGCGCTACGGCCTCGACCGGCACGACGCGGGCGCCGGCCCGCAGGATTATGGCGTCCCGGACGAATAGTCCCTCCCCTTCTTCCCCCGCCGATGTGTCGGCAGCCACACATGCCTTGCCGCCGATGTTACGGATTCCACACATTGGCGGTCTGCGCGCGGCCGCTCGCCGCCGAAGCGCCGCGCGCCGGCATTGCATTTGCCCGCGCGGGGTCGCCTAGTCGGGCCATCCACGAGCGGCGCTGGAGGAGACCGCGCGCCGTCTGGTCATGCTTCGGTCTCCGGGAGGACCTTTCGATGAAGAAACTCGCCGCATCGCTCCTGCTCGCAGCAGCGTGCTCCGTCGCGCCCTTCGCCGCCGGCGCCCAGGACTGGCCCGAGCGCGCCATCACCATGATCGTCCCGTTCTCGGCCGGCGGCCCGACCGACACGGTGGCCCGCCTCGTCGCCGAGGCGATGGGCCGCGACCTCGGCCAGCAGGTCATCGTCGAGAATGTCGGCGGCGCCGGCGGCACCGTGGGCGCGAGCCGCGTCGCGGCGGCCGAGGCCGACGGCTACACGCTGCTGCTGCACCATATCGGCATGGCCACCAGCGCCACGCTCTACCGCAAGCTCGCCTACGACCCGCTCGGCTCGTTCGAATATGTCGGCCTCGTCACCGAGGTGCCGATGACCATCATCGCCAAGCCCGACTTCCCGGCCGACGACCTTCAGGGCCTGATCGCCTACGTCAAGGAAAACGCCGACGACGTCACCTACGCCAATGCCGGCATCGGCGCGGCCTCGCATCTGTGCGGCATGCTGTTCATGAGCGAGATCGACACCCAGCTGACCACAGTGCCCTACCAGGGCACCGGCCCGGCCATGACCGACCTGCTCGGCGGTCAGGTCGACTTCATGTGCGACCAGACCACCAACACGACGAGCCAGATCCAGGCCGGCGCGGTGAAGGCTTATGCCGTGACCAGCGCCGAGCGCCTGGAGCAGCTGCCCGACCTGCCGACCACCGCCGAGGGCGGCCTGGCCTCGATGCAGTTCGGCATCTGGCACGGCATCTACGCGCCCAAGGGCACGGACGGAGCGATCGTCGATCGCCTGAGCCAGTCGCTCCAGCTCGCGCTTCAGGACCAGAACGTGATCGACCGCTTCGCCTCGCTCGCCACCACGCCGGAGCCGCAGGAGAACGCGACGCCTGCCGCGCTCAAGGCCAAGGTCGAGTCCGAGATCGCGCGCTGGAAGCCGCTGATCGAGGCGGCCGGCGTCTACGCCGACTGACCGGATTTCCGAAAGGCCCTTGCCGGCGCGGTCCCTGGCCGCGCCGGTCTTTTCGGCCCATGGGGAGAGGCAGGCAATGACCTTCAACCGAAGCGACCTCGGCGCGGGCGCGATCTTCATCGCCATCGGCCTGTTCTTCGGCATCACCACGCTGGCGGAGCTGGACATCGGCACGGCGCGCCGCATGGGGCCGGGCTATTTCCCGATCGCCCTTTCCGGCATCCTGATCGTGCTCGGCCTTATCATTGCCGCGAAAGGGATAGGCCGCGAGGACGAGGCGCGCGGTCCCCTGCCCTGGCGCGGTCTCGTCGTCCTGCTTTCCGTTCCGGTCATCTTCGGCGTGCTGATCCGCCCGCTCGGCATGGCGCCGGTGCTGGCGCTCACCACCTTCATCACCTCCTTCGCCAGCCGGCGCATGAGCCTGATGGCGGCCGTGCTGCTGGCGCTCGGCCTCACCGTCTTCTGCGTCGCGGTGTTCAATCTCGGCCTCGGCCTGCCGCTCAGGCTGTTCGGTCCGGTCGTAGAGCCGTGGACGCGGCCGATCTTCGGGGTGCGCTGAGATGGACCTTCTCGCCAATCTCGGATTGGGCCTGTCGGTCGCGCTCCAGCCGCACAACCTGATGTTCGCCTTCCTCGGCTGCCTGCTCGGCACGCTGATCGGCGTGCTGCCGGGCATCGGCCCGACCGCGACCATCGCCATGCTTCTGCCGATCACCATGGGGCTCGACCCGGCCACCTCGCTGATCATGCTGGCCGGCATCTATTACGGCGCGCAATATGGCGGCTCGACCACGGCGATCCTGATCAACCTGCCGGGCGAATCGTCTTCCGCCGTCACCGCCATCGACGGCTACCAGATGGCGCGGCGCGGCCGCGCCGGCGTCGCGCTCGCCACGGCGGCGCTGGGCTCGTTCTTCGCCGGCACGGTCGCCACCTTCATCCTCGTCCTGTTCGCGCCGCCGCTGGCGAGAGCGGCGCTCAATTTCGGCTCGGCCGAATATTTCTCGCTGATGGTGCTCGGCCTCATCATGGCGGTGGCGCTGGCCCACGGCTCGGTCCTCAAGGCGACCGCCATGATCGTCGTCGGCCTCTTGTTCGGGCTGGTCGGCGCCGACCTCTATTCCGGCGCGCCGCGTTTTTCCTTCGGCATCCCCGAACTCGCCGACGAGGTGAACTTCGTCGCCGTCGCCGTCGGCGTGTTCGGCATCGCCGAGATCCTGCGCAATCTCGAGAACGAGACCGACCGCGACGTGATGGTGAAGAAGGTCACCAACCTGTGGCCGACGCGCGACGACTTCCGCCGCATGGTCGGGCCCGTGCTGCGCGGCACCGCGATGGGCTCGGTGCTCGGCGTGCTGCCGGGCGGCGGCGCCATCCTCGCCTCCTTCGCCTCCTATTCGGTCGAGAAGAAGGTGTCGAAGACGCCGGAGGAGTTCGGCAAGGGCGCGATCGAGGGCGTGGCCGGTCCCGAAAGCGCCAACAATGCCGGCGCGCAGACCTCCTTCATCCCGATGCTGACGCTGGGCATCCCCGCCAACCCGGTGATGGCGCTGATGATCGGCGCGATGATCATCCAGGGCATCGTGCCGGGGCCGAACGTCGTCAACCAGAACCCCAGCCTGTTCTGGGGCCTGATCGCCTCGATGTGGACCGGAAACCTGATGCTGGTGCTGTTGAACCTGCCGCTGATCGGGCTGTGGGTGCGGCTCCTGACCATCCCCTATTACCTGCTCTTCCCGGCGATCATGGCCTTCGCGGCCATCGGCATCTACTCGATCAACTCCAACGCGTACGACCTCTATTCGCTGGCCCTGTTCGGGGCGCTCGGCTACGCGCTGGTGCGCTTCGGCTGCGAGCCGGCGCCGCTGCTTCTCGGCTTCATCCTCGGGCCGATGCTGGAGGAGCACCTGCGCCGCGCCATGATCATCTCGCGCGGCGACCCGAGCGTCTTCGTCACCCGCCCGATCAGCGCCACGCTGCTCGCGCTTTCGGTCATCGTGCTGGTGATCGTCCTGCTACCCGCCGTGCGCAGGAAGCGCGAGGAGGTGTTCGTCGAGGAGGAATGACCCCGTTTCGACGGAGACGCGCGCTGGCCCGCCGCGCTCCGTCGTCCGGCGGAAGGTTCGAGGGGGAACCTTCCGCCGGCACCACCGTTTCCCTCGCGAATCGACGCAAGGGAGAATACCGATGGCGCTGTTTTCAGGCCGCAGCAACGGACACGACATCCACCGCGATGTCGAGGCGCTCCGCCGCGAGGTGGCGGCGCTGAGTCGCATCGCGACGAAGCGCGGCGCGGCCGCATGGCGCGGTGCCAGCGACGAGGCGTCGGGCCTCTATGACGAGGTCGCCGAGCGCATCAGCCACGCCATGCCGGTCATCCGCCGCCGCGCCCACGATCTCGAGGAGACGATCCGCGACAACCCTGCCCGCACCGCCGCCGCCGTCGGTCTGGCGGCACTGGCGATCGCGGCCGCCGCGCTCCTGCTCGGCAACCGCCGCTGATTCGCGGAAAAGACCGGGACGGAAAAGAAAAACGGGCGGCCAGGCCGCCCGTTCTCGCTGATTTCGTTGCCTGCCCGCGTCCGGGAGCCTTCGGGCGTCAGGCCTGCTTGATGAGCCTGAGCAGGACCAGCAGGATCACCGCGCCGATCGTGGCGTGGATGATGGCCGCGAGGATGCCGCCGCCGATGCTGAGGCCGATGGCCGGAAACAGCCAGCCGGCGATGAACGCGCCGACGATGCCGACGACGATGTTGCCGATCAGGCCGAAGCCGTAGCCCTTGACCAGCTGGCCCGCCAGCCAGCCGGCGACCGCGCCGACGATGATGAAGACAACCAGACTTTCGATGCCCATATGAGACGCCTCCTGTTGGGGGTGGCGCGATCATGAACGGGGAACGGCGCGGTGTCCAGCCGTCCCCGCGCTATTTTGCCGCAGAAGATCCGGTCAGAACTCCTCCCACGATTCCTCCGCGGCCGCCACCTGCGGGCGCAACGCCAGCGCCGCCCCGCCGCCACGCGCCGCAACGCGCGGTTGCGCGGCCCGCATCCCCGACCGGGGGGAGGCCGGCGCGCGGGCGGACGCGGCCTCGCCGATGCGGAATCGTTCGAGCTTGGCGGCGAGATCGAGCGCCTCGTCCTTCAGCCGCTGCGTCTCGGCCGTGGTCTCCTCGACCATCGCCGCATTCTTCTGGGTGATCTGGTCCATCTGGCTGACGGCGGTGTTGACCTCGGCGATGCCGCGCGACTGCTCGGCCGCCGCCGAGGCGATGTCGGTCATCAGGTGGTTGATCTCGTCGATGCGCGCCACCATCCGCGCCAAGGCCTCGCCGGCCGCGCCGACCAGCGACACGCCTGTCGCGACATGGTCGGAGCTGGTCGAGATCAGCTCCTTGATCTCTTTAGCCGAGCCGGCGCAGCGCTGGGCGAGGCTGCGCACCTCCTGCGCCACCACGGCGAAGCCGCGGCCCGCGTCGCCGGCGCGCGCCGCCTCGACCCCGGCATTGAGCGCCAGCAGGTTGGTCTGGAAGGCGATCTCGTCGATGACGCCGATGATCGCCGCGATTTCCTCCGACGACGACTTGATCTTGCTCATCGCCGCGACGGTGTCGGCAACCACCTTTTCCGACTGACCGGCCTCGGCCTGGGTCGCGCCGACCACGCCTGACGCCTTGCCGGCATTGTCGGCGGTCAGCCGCACGCTTTCGGAAAGCTGGTGCAGCGCGGCCGAGCTTTCCTCCAGGCTCGCCGCCTGCTGCTCGGTGCGGCGCGACAGGTCGTCGGAGGCGTTGGCGATGCCTTCGGCGCCGGTGACGATCGAGGTCGAGGTCGCATGGACGTCGGCGATCGCGGCGTGGAGCGCGGCGACGGCCGAATTGAAGTTGGTCGCCATCTCCGCGAACTCGGCCGGCAGTTCCGAGGTCAGCCGGCTTTCGAGGTCGCCGGCGGCAAGCGCGTCGAGCGCGCTCGCCAGAAGTTGCAGCGCCGCGCGCTGGTCGGCCTCGGCACGCGCCTTGTCCTCCTCGGTCTTGCGGCGCGCCGCCGCCAGCTCGTCGAGATAGATCGAGACGCCGTAATCCATGTCGAGCATCGCCGCCTTGACCACGGTGGAGACGTCGCGGGCAAGCTCCGCCGCGTGCTTGCGCCCGAAGGCCGAGGGCCAGCGCGCCTTGACCACCGAGGCGATCAGCTGCTCGAGGATCAGGGCATAGCCGCCGATGTACCAGCGCGGCTCCAGTCCGAGCCGGGCATGGACCTGCCCGACCACGGAGACGCCCTCGACATAGCGGTTGTCGAAATCGGCGCTGGCGATGATGTTCCAGTGCTTCTCCTGCCGCTTCTTGGCGCTTTCGAGATGCTTTTCGTTCGAGAACATCGCAGCAAGCTGCGGCGTGACCCGGACACGGGCGTAGAACTCGTCGAGTGCGCCGTCGATCGAGGCGGCGATCACCTCTTTGAGCGAGCGCAGACGGTCCCTGGTGGCATCGTCGATGCCGATGAAGTCGAGCCGCTCGCGGAGAGCGGCCGTATCGGGGGTATGATTGGTCATCCGTCGTCCCATCCTGCAATAGAAATGCCTGGCGTGTCGGCGGCACCCCCCACCGCGCGCTTGCGTCCCTGCCAACTTTCGAATGGCGGACAGGACCGCATCTCCTCTATGCGCGAACATGGTTAACGATTGGCTGCGGCCCCGGACGCACATTCCTGCAAGGCAGCCATGCGCGAGCCGCGCTTGCGCGTCCGCGCGGCGAAACTTATGTGTCCGGCGTCGGCGATCTTCCTCCTCCCGAGAGCCGACACCGGGCGCGGCTTCCTCCTCCCATTGCCGCGCCTAAAGAATGACCCGCCGGACCTCCTCCCCCGGCGGGTTTTCTTTTGCCCGCATGGTCCGCGTCCGGTCGCGCCGACATCATTTCGGGAAAAAACCGACACGCAACTGTCATCCAACTGTTACATGACGCCGTTATTGCCGCTCCCGACGCCAGACGCGTCGAAGGATTTTCTTCCGAACAGGAGCAGGCTCCAATGAACAGGTTCTTCCTCACAGCATCGGCCGCGACGCTCGCCCTCGCGATCCAGTCGGGGGCCTCGATGGCCCAGTCGCGCGACACGATCCAGATCGCCGGCTCGTCCACGGTGCTGCCCTTCGCCTCGATCGTGGCCGAGGAATTCGGCAACGCCTTCCCCGAATTCAAGACCCCCGTGGTCGGCTCGGGCGGCTCGGGCGGCGGCCTGCGCCAGTTCTGCGCCGGGGTCGGCCCCAACACCATCGACATCGCCAATTCCTCGCGCCGCATCCGCGCCGCCGAGGTCGAGGCCTGCAACGCCGCCGGCGTCAACAAGATCCATGAAATCCAGATCGGCTACGACGGCATCGTCTTCGCCTCCAGCGCGGCGAAGGGCGATTTCGCGCTCGAGCCGGTGCATGTGTTCAAGGCCATCGCCGCGCAGGTCGCCGTCGACGGCAAGCTCGTCGACAACCCCTACAAGAAGTGGAGCGACATCGACCCGGCGCTGCCCGACCAGCCGATCGCGCTCGCCATCCCCGCCTCCAACCACGGCACCCGCGAGGTCTTCCAGGAGCGCGTCGTCGATGCCGGCGCCAAGGAAGCCGGCCTGCCCGAGCTCGACAAGGAAGCCGAGGAGAAGGTGCGCACCACCTTCCGCCAGGATGTCGTGGTCGAGATCGCCGGCGACTACACCGAGACGCTCGCCCGCCTTCAGGCCAATCCCGACACGGTCGGCGTCTTCGGCCTCTCCTTCTACGACCAGAACCGCGACACGCTGAAGGTGGCGACCGTCTCCGGCGTCACGCCGTCGCTGGATACCGTCGCTTCCGGCGACTATCCGGTGTCGCGCCCGCTCTTCTTCTACGTCAAGGGCGAGCACATCGGCACCGTCCCCGGCATCGCCGAATATGTCGAGTTCTTCCTGTCCGACCAGATGGCCGGGCTGGGCGGCACGCTGGAAACCGCCGGCCTGATCCCGGCCCCGGCCGAGGAAACCGCTGAAGTCCTCGCCGCGTTTCAGGACGGCAAGGCGCTGACCGCCGCCGACCTCGACTAAACCGCCCGGCGGGCGGGCCGGCGCGGAAGCCGGCCCGCCCGTTTTCCTCACTGGGGACCGCTACCCGTGAACACGACCATCATCGCCGGATTGCTGCTCGTCCTCCTTGCCTTCGCCTATCAGGCGGGGTGGTCGCGCAGCACGCGCCTCGCGCCCGCCGACGGCGGCAGGCTCCATTCGCGCCCCGTCTATCACGGCGCGCTGGCCGCCATCTGGGCGCTCGTGCCCGCCCTTCTCATCCTCGGCCTGTGGGCGCTGCTGTCGGAGACGGCGAGCCGGGCCTTCATCCTCGCCCAGCTTCCGCCCGAGATCGCCGGCCGCGACCCCGCCCAGCTCGAAGACGCGATCCGCCGCATCCGCCAGATCGCCTCCGGCTTCGGCGTCGCCGGCGACACCGCGCCTTTCGAGAATGCCGCCGCCCAGGCGCTGCGCGAGTTCAACGCCCTGACCTTCGCCGTCGTCGTCGCGGCCGCGGCCGGCACCGGCGCGCTGGCGCTCCTTGCCGCGCGCCGCCGCATCACGCCGCGGCTGCGCGCCCGCAACGAGGTCGAGACCGCGGTGCGCCTCGGCATGGTCGCCTGCTCGGTCGTCGCCATCGCCACCACGGCCGGCATCGTCGTCTCGCTTCTGGCCGAGGCGGTTCGCTTCTTCACCTTCGTCAGCCCGATCGACTTCTTCTTCGGCACGGTGTGGAACCCCGGCTTCTCCACCACCGGCTCGGCCGGCGGCGACTACGGCCTCCTGCCGCTGCTGTGGGGCACGCTGATGGTGGCGGCCATCGCCATGCTGGTGGCGCTGCCCATCGGCCTGATGACCGCGATCTACCTGTCGCAATATGCCCGCCCGCGCACGCGCGGCATCGTCAAGCCGATCATCGAGCTTCTCGCCGGCATCCCCACCATCGTCTACGGCTTCTTCGCGCTGGTCACGGTCGGCCCGTTCCTGTCGGCGACGGGCCAGGCGATCGGCCTCGACATCCGCGCCACCAGCGCGCTGACGGCCGGTTCGGTCATGGGCATCATGATCATCCCCTTCATCTCGTCGCTGTCGGACGACATCATCCGCCAGGTGCCGCAGGGCCTGCGCGACGGCTCGCTCGGCCTCGGCGCCACGCCATCGGAGACGATCCGCCGCGTCATCCTGCCGGCAGCGCTGCCCGGCATCGTCGGCGCCTTCCTGCTCGCCGTCAGCCGCGCCATCGGCGAGACCATGATCGTGGTGCTGGCCGCCGGCAACAGCCCGTTCCTGCGGCTCAACCCCGGCGAGCCGGTCTCGACCGTCACCGTCACCATCGTCAACCAGCTGACCGGCGACACCGATTTCGCCTCGCCGCAATCGCTGGTCGCCTTCGCGCTCGGCCTGACGCTGTTCGCGATGACGCTCGTTCTCAACATCGTCGCCCTCTACATCGTGCGCCGCTACAGGGAGCAATACGAATGACCCCGCAACAAGAACGGCTTGCGCTGATCCGCGCGGGGCTGTCCGCGCGCCATGCCCGCGAGCGGCGCTTTCGCCTCTACGGGGTGACCGCGATCGCTGCCGCCCTCGGCTTCGTCGTCATCCTGTTCGGCATCATCCTCGCGCGCGGCCTGCCGGCCTTCACCCAGGCGACGCTTTCGCTGGACGTCGCCTTCGACCCGGCCATCGTCAAGGTGGAGCCGAAGCCGGAAAGAGCGGAAGGCCAGTCGCCGGCCGACCACCACCGGGCGCTTCTCGACTGGCAGCGCAAGGTGACGATGCTGAACTGGAACCGCGTCGTCGAGCAGGCGGTGCGCGCCGCAGCGCCCGACACGCAGGCCGGTGCGCGCCAGATCCTGTCCATCGTCGAGACCAACGCCCGCTTCGAGCTTCGCGACATGTTCGTCGCCGATCCCTCGCTGCTGGGCAAGACGGTCAAGGTCGACATGCTGGCCTCGGCCAATGCCGACAACTGGCTGAAGGGCAACATCGACCGCTCGCTGCCCGACGCCAACCAGCAGCTTTCGGCGCCCGCGCGCGCGCTCGCCGACCAGCTTCGCGAACAAGGCAACATCCGCTTCGCCTTCGCCTCCCACATCTTCACCAACACCGATTCGCGCTCGGCCCCGGCTTCGGCCGGTCTTGCCGGAGCCTTCGTCGGCTCGCTCTACATGATGCTGGTGGTGATCGTGCTCGCCGTGCCGATCGGGGTGATGAGCGCGGTCTATCTGGAGGAGTTCGCGCCGAAGAACCGCTTCACCGACCTGATCGAGGTCAACATCAACAACCTCGCCGCCGTGCCGTCCATCGTCTTCGGCCTGCTCGGCGCGGCCGTCTTCATCGGCTGGCTGGGATTGCCGCTCTCGGCCCCGCTGGTCGGCGGGCTGGTGCTGACGCTGATGACGCTGCCCACCATCATCATCGCCACGCGCTCGGCGCTGCGCGCCGTGCCGCCCTCGCTCAGGCAGGCCGCGCTCGGCCTCGGCGCGTCGAAGACGCAGACCGTGTTCCACCACGTGCTGCCCGTCACCTATCCCGGCATCCTCACCGCCACCATCATCGGCGTGGCGCAGGCGCTGGGCGAGACCGCGCCGCTGCTCCTGATCGGCATGAACGCCTTCGTCGCGCAGGTGCCGGGCACGCCGCTCGACCAGTCGACCGCGCTGCCGGTGCAGATCTATCTCTGGCAGGGCAACGAGAACCGCAATTTCTTCGAGGCGCGCACGTCCGCGGCCATCATCGTGCTGCTCGGGCTGATGCTGACGCTCAACGCGATCGCCATCTTCCTGCGGACGAGGCTGGAGAAGCGCGCATGAACCAGGACATCAACCCGGAGGCGAGAGAGATGCATATGCCCGCCGAAAAGATCGTCGCACGGTCC
>Ga0172382_10002276_pt1 | contig 32568 bp, 19 predicted proteins | sample Leawel138RmetaG_FD_122245 | JGI IMG/M metagenome (GOLD analysis project Ga0172382, IMG submission 122245) | Leachate microbial communities from a municipal landfill in Southern Ontario, Canada - Leachate well 138R metaG | ecosystem: Engineered > Solid waste > Landfill > Unclassified | place...
AAAGCAGCACGCCAGGCTTGAAACTCCTGGCCGAGCCGAATCGGGATGGCGTCTGAAAGCTGTGTCCGCCCCAGTTTGACGATTGTGTCGCATTGCTTTGCTTTCCTGGCAAGCGACCGGTTCAGATCAGCCAGGGCGCCAAGCAAGGCCGGCAGCAACCTGAGCAGCGCCATGCGCCCGGCTGTCGGGTAGACATCGTTGGTCGACTGGGAAAGATTGACATGGTCATTGGGGTGGATCAGCGCATAGCAGCCTTTTTCCTGCCCCAGGATCTCCAGGGCCCGATTGGCAATAACCTCATTGACGTTCATGTTGGTCGATGTGCCGGCGCCGCCCTGGATCGCGTCGACCGGGAAATCGGCCGGTTTCATCCCGTCCGCGAGATCGTCGCAAGCCTGGATCATGGCTTCTGCCAGGCGGGGCGGCAAGAGACCGGCTTGCCGATGGACGATGGCAGCCGCTTTCTTGATATCAACCAGCGCGCCGACCAGCGCCGGGTGAACCGGCCGGCCGGTTATCGGGAAATTTTCGATGGCGCGAACGGTATGGATACCATAATAGGCCTCGGCCGGAACCGGACACGACCCGATCGAATCGGTCTCCTGGCGATCCATAACAATCCCTCCCTGGCAGCGATTGTGCTTGTTGCGGTCGATTGTAACATCCGCCTGGTTGATCGGGCAGCAAGACCTGATTATTGTTGCATTGTTCTGTCCAGGGCCGGATAAACCGCATTTTGTTCTGTCGAACGCGAAAAAGTGGAACCGGACAAAAGCGATGGCCAGTCATCGCGACACACGGATAAGGTATAATGATCGAGGGGCCTGTCGATGGAAATCAGACTCCTGGGACATTGTATAACCTCAATTCGCATCTGCAGACATCTTTTTCAAATGGAAAGCGAGGCACATGGTATGGGCAAGATAACGGTTGACTTTGGCCAGATCACCGGCAAGCCGCTAAAACCAGTTCATGGCATCTGTAACGGGCCGCTGTCGGGAAACAAGGATTTCACGGACGATTACAGGGATATCGGGATTCCGTTTGTCCGTCTGCACGATACGGGTTACGGATCGAAAGCGTATTATGTCGATATATCGGCCGTCTTTCCCCATTTCTCTGCCGATGAGAACGATCCGGCCAACTACTTTTTTCAGCACACGGACCAGCTCCTAACAGCCATTGACAAGGCCGGGGCCCGGATTATCTACCGCCTGGGCGAAAGCATTGACCACACGATCTACAAACGGCATGCCCGCCCGCCGCAGGATTTCGACAAGTGGACGCGGATCTGCGTGAACATCATCCGGCATTACAACGAGGGCTGGGCCGACGGTTACAAGCTGGGTATCCAGTACTGGGAAATCTGGAATGAACCGGATATCGGCGGCAACAACCGGGTCAGCCCCATGTGGGCCGGCGGTACCCAGGAACAGGCGTTTTCGCTTTATCGAAAAGCGGCAACAGCGATCAAGGCCTACGATCCGTCGCTCAAGGTCGGGGGAATGGCCTTTACATCTTTTAATCCGTATTCCCGGCAGTTCATCTATTACTGCGCCGCAGAAAAGCTGCCTTTGGATTTCTACTCGTTTCACAGCTATTTCCATGACATCGAATCGCTCGGCCGTTCTGCAGCAGCTTGCCGGGAATACCTGGATCAGCAAGGATTTACGGGCGCCGAGATCATATTCGACGAGTGGAACTATTTCTGGGACGAATATGAAGGCAATCTGTGGATCGGCTGCCGGCAGGACCCGGCGGTAGCCGAACGGCTCTACACCCGCCAGAAAAACGAGACAGGCGCTTCGTTCGTCGCAGCCAGCTTCATCGCGATGAACAGCATGCCGATCGATATCGCCGCCTACTACGATGGCCAGTACAGAATGAACTGGTGCGGCCTGTACAACATCTACGGGGCAAAACAGAAAACCTATTACGCCTTCAAGGCCTATGGCCAGATGGTCGCCTCAGGCGGTTGCATTGTCAAGAGCAGCTGCGACATGGAAGGGGTTTACTGCCTGGCGGTTGACAACGGGCAGACCGGCTATATCCTCCTAAGCAACTACCGGGGGGACGATCAGCTGGCAACGCTCGTAATAGCCGGCCTGGCTGAAGGCGATACGCAGGCCGAACGGATCTTGCTTGACAAGGAACACGATCTCACGTTGGATCGCCGGGAGCATTTCCACGGGTACCAGGTCGAACAAACGCTCCGGCTGGCCCGGCACACCGTTGCGCTGATCAAGATCAGCCGGACGTAAGGGGTGACCGCCGGTGCCTTAACGGCAGGGTGAGGCTGTTGGCATTTTGTTTTTTGATCAGATTCTAATCAAACATTAATGTTCCTTGAATAGGCCCCCAAGCATAGCCTGCTAGAATTTGACCATAACAGAAACGGAGGTTATGCATATGGTTACACTCGAACAAGTCACGAAGCTGCGCGAATACGCCAACATCTCGTTCGAAGAGGCAAAAGCGGCGCTTGAAGCAACCAACGGCGATATTCTCGAGGCGATCGTCAATTTGGAAAAGCAAAACCGGATCAAGGGTCCTGAAGGCGGCGGAAACTACAGCACGCAGCAAAAGACTGCGCCAGAAAACGACGGCGGCAGCAAAACCGGGAACGCGTCAACGCATGCGCAGAGCGCCTCGTTCGGCGAACTGGTCGGGCGGTTCTTCAGATGGTGCGGCAGGATCATCCACAAAGGCAACATCAACAGCCTGGAAGTCCTGAGAGGCAAAGAGAACATCATGTCCATCCCGGTCACGGTTCTGGTCCTGCTTTTGATCTTCGCGTTCTGGATCATCATTCCCCTGATCATCATCGGCCTTTTCTTCGATTACCGCTACCGGTTCGTCGGACCTGATTTGGGCAAAGAGAACGTGAACCGGGCCATGGATTCCGTTGCGGAAGCGGCCGACAATTTCAAGCACGAGGTTAAAGGTGACAAAACGGATGGAACGCATTCTGATCATTGAAGACGAGGAAAAGATCGCGCGCTTCGTTGAACTCGAGCTCGCTTACGAAGGGTACGACGTCGAAAAGGCTTTCAATGGCCGGGACGGGTTGGCGCTTGCATCAACCCGTCCCTTTGACCTTGTTCTGCTCGATATCCTGCTGCCCGGGCTGAATGGCATGGAGGTCCTCAGGCGGATCCGCAAGACATCCGATCTGCCGGTGATCATGCTGACCGCCCGGGACGCGGTCGTGGACAAGGTCACCGGCCTGGATGGCGGCGCGGACGACTACATCACCAAACCGTTCGCCATCGAGGAACTGCTGGCCCGGATCAGGGCCGTGCTGAGAAAAAAGAGGGATCCTCATCACTTGCCTGGTCAGGCCTTGCTGCAGGCCGGTCCCCTCAAGCTCGACCTGGAAAAACGGGAGGTGAAGGTGCACGACAGCCTGCTCGATTTGACCAAACGGGAGTTCGATCTGCTTCATTTCCTGCTGGCGAACAAGAACATCGTGCTCAGCCGCGAGACGCTCCTCCAGGAAATCTGGGGCTATGATTTTGCCGGCGGAACCAACGCGGTCGATGTCTATATCCGCTATCTGCGCGCCAAAGTCGAGGAACCGATCGGCCTGAAGCTGATCCACACGGTTCGCGGCGTGGGCTATGTGATCAAAGATGAACAACCGTAGCGGGCAAAGCCAGGCCCCTGCGCCCGCCGTGCGCCCGTCGCTCGTTCAGAAACTGAATGCGCGCCTGGCTGGCCGGCTGCTTGCGGGATTTTTGGCGATCAACGTCCTGATCCTGGTTTTAGGCGCTTCTGTCCTTTTCTGGAATGCGGAACATGGCGTCCGGGATGTGGTGCGCTCCGGTCTCCCGTCGGAATTAGGAAAAACCTGGGAGGTCTTCGATATCGGACCATACCGGCTCGCATCACCCGGGGAAGCGCTGGCCAGCTGGCGGGTCCCCGGATTTTTGCAAAAATGGCTGAGCCGTGACGCTGTGCAGGGCGTCCGGGAAATCGGCCGCCCGCCGGCCGGCCAAACCCGCGAGTCGCTGTTCAACCAGATTCAATCGCTCCAATATGCCCTGACCATCGAATCGTCAGGTCAGCCGATCCAAATCTCGTACGCGATCGGCCAAAGCTTTTATGTTCTGCTCATCTTGCTGCTCGTGCTGCTGGCCATGGAACTGCTGCTTTTGATCCGCGAACTGCTAAGAGGCCCGCGCAGAATCCGCCAGATCCTGCAGCCGCTGTATGAGCTTGCCGAAGCGGCCCGTACGCTTAATGCCGAGGTCTCGTCGCTGGGGTCACAATCTGAAGAGCATCAGATCGAAGCGCTGGCCGGCGTGATCAGCAAAATCGACGCCAGCCGGCTGGATCGGCGCATCTCGGTCGACAGCGCGCAGGACGAGCTGAAAGGCCTGGCGTCGGCGATCAACGACATGCTCAACCGGATTCATCAATCGTACCAGTCGCAGGTGCGGTTTGTGTCCGACGCGTCGCACGAGCTGCGCACCCCGATCTCAGTGATCCAGGGCTATGTCAATTTGCTCGACCGCTGGGGAAAAAACGATGAGAAGACATTGCAGGAGTCCATCGATGCCATCAAGAGCGAAACCCAGAGCATGAAGGAACTGGTGGAACAGCTGCTGTTCCTGGCGCGCGGCGACAATGAGACGATCCAGCTGCATCGGGAGACCTTTGATGTCTGCGAGGTCGTCGACGAGATTGCCCGCGAAGCGCAGATGATCGACCCGGCCCATCGCGTGGAGACGTCTTTGCGGCGGCCGGCCCTGATCGACGCCGACAAGCCCCTGATCAAGCAAGCCGTCCGGATCCTGGTCGACAACAGCATCAAGTACTCGCCTGACGGCGAAACCATCGTGCTCAAGGTTGCGCCGGATTCCCAGTCTGTCCGGATCACCGTGCAGGACAGCGGCATCGGGATCGCCCCGGAGAGCATCCCGCTCGTCTTTAACCGCTTCTACCGTTCGGATGAATCACGAACCCGAAAGACAGGCGGCGCGGGCCTTGGCCTGTCTATCGCCAAGTGGATCATGGAGCGCCACGGGGCGCATTTCGAGGTGCTGAGCCGCGTCGGCGTCGGCACACGCATCACGATGGTCATGCCGGCTTCAGCAAACAGCGGTCCGCAACGCGAGGTGACATGAGATGGCGTTATACCAGGATCCTGGCTGCCCGATTGAAAGACGCGTGGACGATTTGCTGTCCCACATGACGCTGGATGAGAAACTCGGCCAGCTGCGCATGAAGCTGTACGGCTGGCAGTGTTATGAAAAGACCGCCGAAGGCGAATACCGCCTGACGGACATGCTGAAGTCGGAGGTCCGGCGCAACCAGGGGCTGGGCGGGCTGTATGGGTTGCTCCGCGCCGATCCGTGGTCGGGCATCGACTATTCGAACGGCATCCCGTTTCGCTATGCCGCCCGCGTGACCAACCAGGTCCAGGCGTACGTGCTGGCGCATTCGCGCCTTCGCATCCCGACGCTGTTCGTCGAAGAGTGTCCGCATGGCCTGCAGGGCCTGGACGGGATCAACTACCCCACGAACCTGGGTGCGGCCTGTTCGTTCAACCCGGAACTCAGAAAAGAAAACTATGCCCATATCGCTTCGGAAATGCGTGCGCGCGGCGCCCATGTCGGGATCGCGTCGACCCTGGATCTGCTCTGCGATCCGCGCTGGGGACGCAGTGAGGAATGCTACGGCGAAGACCCTTTCCTCGCTTCGCGCATGACCGAAGCGGTTACAACCGGTTTGCAGGGCGAAACGATCGCAGATTTAACGCGTCAGGACAAACTGGCCGTCCAGCTCGAACACTACGCGGCCCAGGGCTCGGCGATCGGCGGGCATAACGGCGGCGCCTCGAATATCGGCGAACGCGAGCTGCGGGAACGCCATCTCCCGATGATCAGAGCAGGCTGCAAAGCACACGCGCAGACGGTCACGTCCGCCTATACCGCTGTCGATGGGGTATTTTGCAATGCCAGCCGCTTCCTGATGACCGAGGTGCTGCGAAAGGAGCTGGGCTTTGACGGCTTTGTCTTGTCCGACGGCAGCGCGGTGGATAACCTGACCATCCTGACGGGTAGACTGTCGGCCGGGAAAAACGATCCCGATGCCTTAACAAAAGCCGCCGCGCTGGCCTTGAACGCAGGCGTCGACATGGCGCTGTGGGGCAGCGCGTTTGATTATCTGGCACAAGCTTATAACCAGAACCTGGTTTGTATCGAAACCATCGACGAGGCCGTACGCCGCGTGCTGCGCGTCAAATTCCGGCTCGGCTTGTTCGAGAAGCCCTTTGCGGACGAACACGCCTGGGAGCAGGTGGACCTGACCGCGGCACGCTGTTCCGCGCGCGACATGGCGCGCGAAGCGATCGTGCTTCTAAAAAATGACGGTTTGCTGCCGATCTCGCCGGCAGGCAAAAAAATCGCGGTCATCGGGCCGAACGCACATAACCTGTACAATCAGCTCGGCGATTATACCGCCGAGCAAAAACCCGGTACCGGCGTGACCGTGCTGGACGGCATCAAGGCACTGGCGAAAGATGCCAGCTGGGTCCGTTATACGCGCGGCTGCGGCATCCGCAATCCCTCAAAGGACGGTTTCGCGGCGGCCATTCGCCTGGCTCAGGACGCCGACTGCGTCATTCTCGTGCTTGGCGGCTCCAGCGCGCGCGATTTTGGAACGCAGGCAGACGAAAACGGTACGGTCATCGCAAGCGATGACCAGGAGATGGACTGCGGGGAAGGCCGGGATGTGGCGTCCCTGGCGCTTGGCGGGGTGCAGGAGCAGCTGGCCCAGGAACTTGTCGCAACAGGAACCCCCGTGGCTGTCGTCCTGATCGAAGGCCGGCCGCACGCCGTCACCTGGCTGGGCGAGCACGGTTCAGCCCTGCTTGCCGCATGGTATCCGGGCATTGAGGGCGGCACAGCGATCGCCGAAATCCTGTTCGGGGCCGCCAATCCGAGCGGAAAGCTCGCGGCGTCGATTGCGCACAGCTCGGGGCAGCTGCCGGTGTTTTACAACCGCTATCCGAATGATCCTGCCCGATATGTCGACAACCCCGACACGCCGTCTTACCCCTTCGGTTTCGGGCTGTCCTACACCCGTTTCACACTGCGTGATGTGAAAGTCAGTGCGCCCTTGACCGTAGCTCAGCTCGAACGCGGCGAGCGCGTGACCGTTACGGTCGACGTCCGCAACAGCGGCGACCGGGTCGGAGTCGAGGTTGTCCAGCTGTACGTGCGCGACCTCGAAGCGAGTGTCCTGCGCCCGGTTAAAGCATTGAAGGGGTTTACGAAGGTCTTTCTCCAGCCCGGCGAAGCGAAGACCGTGGTGCTCACGCTGGGGTATGACGAACTGGCGCTATACGATGCCACCATGACTTGCGTTGTTGAACCCGGGAATTTTGCTATATGGGTCACCAACGGGGCGGACCAGACCTTGGAAAGCCGTCTGCAGGTGCTGGTGACCTAGTTCTGCCGCACCGGCTTTCCGGTATGCGCCTGAATTTCCTTGATCCAGGTGTCGATCTCATCCGGTGGGGTGAACCCGAGCTCGCCCAGCGGCCACGGCTTGCCGATCCGCTCCGCCTTGCTGCGCCCCAGCGGGTGGTAGGGGTGGACGGTGACTTCCTTTATGTTGGCCATGGACTGGGCCAATTCGCCCAGGCGGCGCAGGTGATCGCGGTCCGTGTTGAGACCCGGGATGAGGGGACAGCGCAGGACGATGCGCCCGCCTGCCGCGTCGATTTGCTCCAGGTTGGTGAGGATTGGCTCGAGCGATACGCCAGTCAGCTTTTGGTGCCGTTCGGGGTTCGTGTCCTTCATGTCGTACAAGAAGAGGTCGACAACCTCGATCAGGGACAGGAACTGCCCGGTCGGCGCATAGCCGCAGGTGTCGAGGCACGTGTGCAGACCTTCCGACCTGGCTGTGCGCAGCAGGGCCGCCGTAAACGGGTACTGCGCCATCGGCTCGCCGCCCGACACGGTCAAGCCGCCGCCGGAAGACTGGTAAAACGGCCGGTCGCGCAGCACATCGTCCATCACCTGCCGGACCGTCATTTCGCGCCCGGCCAGCTCGATCGCCCCGGCGTAACATTGCCGGGCACAGATACCGCATCCAACGCAGTGTTCGCGCAGCAGGACATGGCGGGTGTCCCGGAGGACATGGGCCTTTTGGGGGCAGTTTTCAAAGCACCAGCCGCAGCCGATGCAGCGCTCGGCAAAAAAGGAGATCTCGGGCGCGAACCGCTGGGATTCCGGGTTGTGGCACCAGAGGCAGCGAAGCGGGCAGCCCTTCAGGAAAACGGTGGTGCGGATACCCGGCCCGTCGTGGATGGAAAATTTCTGGATATCAAAGACGGTGCCCGTCTGGCAGGCATCGCCTGGTTCAGGTCGCATGGTCGGTCCGGTCCATGATTTCACGGCGCATCCCGCGCGACAGGCGCGTGAAATAATCGGTGTACCCGCCGATCCGAACCACCAGGTCGCGGTAACGCTCGGGATGCTTGTCCGCCTCCTCGAGCTGTTCGCGGCTGACCACGTTGATCTGGGTCTCGAAACCGCCGCGCCGAAGATACGTAAGCACCAGGTCGTGCAGGCTGGATAAAGCGGGCGGCGATGAGAACAAACGGGCGGAGAACTTCATGTTGTAGGCCAGGCCGCCGATCAGGCGATGGTGATCCCAGGACGTGGTGGAGAGGATGGAACGGGTCGGGCCGGAAATGTCGCGCCCCTGGGCCGGACCGCCTCCGTCGGCGAACGGCACCCCGCGTCGGCGGCCGTCCGGAGTCGCCCCGCAGGCGGCGCCCAGCCGTTCGTGCATGATCCAGCAAAACGTCCCGGGGATGAAAAGCGGCTGATCCGGCGCAGAATCGTGGCGGGCACACGATTGCTGGAGGTGTTCCATAACCTGAGATGCCAGGCTGTCCACCGCCGGATCTGTGTTGCCGTACTTGGGATAGCCATGTAGGAAGCGCAGCCGCTCCGCTTCGTGTCCGGCGAAGTCATCGTTCAGCATCGCCCGGAGGGCGCCGAAATCAAGTGCTTTTTTGTCATAAATCTCCGACCGGATGACGGCCAGGGCGTCGACCAGGTTGGCCAGGCCGACAAAGGAGCACTCGATCCAGTTGGTCAGGGCCCCGCCGGCGTCAATATCGCGGGCCCGCCCGACGCAGTCGCGCGTGAACACGCTCTGCAGGGGTTTGCCGCCCCCGTCACGCCGTTCCTGGCGCTGGCGCAGCTGCTCCCGGACCGCATCGTCGATCTGGCGGTCCATGCGTGCCAGGTAGGCGGCGAGAAATCCCTCAAAGTCAGCGGCCGGCCTGTCTGCTGCCTGGTCGGCGATTTCGTCGAGCAGGTGCTGGCAGAGGCTGAAATAGGGAGAGGCCACCCAGACGTTGCTGCGGCCGACCGGCGTGATCTCCACACAGGTCGAATTAATGTATTCGCCGGATTCCTCTGGCGGGATACGATAGCTTTCCAGGCCGCTTCGAATAACCGCATCGTTGAAAAAAGCCGGCGTCGCATAGCCGGCAGCGATCAGCTGGATGGCCAGTTCCGAGAGGTCGCGCGGCGTTTTTTCATGCCAGCAGACCCCGACCGTCGGGTAGACCAGTTTGGTGCGCCGCAGTGCTTCCAGGCACAGATACGACAAATCGCAGGTCGTATCGGCGCCCGCAGGGTCCGTGCCGCCGACCATGACCGCCACGGCCAGGCCGTCGGCGACGAAGTGGTTGATTAAAAGGTAGAGGCTCTCGATCAGCATCAGGGCCTCGTCCCGGTCATTGTCGTAGAACGGCCTGAGGATGCGGTCCAGCCGCCCCGGGCAGACCAAAGCGGCGTTGTCCCCGTATTCGACGGCCAGGTTGACCAGCCAAAGCAGCTGGATCGCCTCGCGAAACGAGCGGGGCGGATTCCGGCTGATCCAATCGCAGCTGTCCGCGAGCACGGCCAGCTCATGGCGTCGCCAGTCCGGCGATCCTGTGGCCGCGGCCTGCGCCGCTTCGCCGGCATGGCGGACCAGGCTGGAAAACCCGTCCAGTGCGTCCAGAAACGACAGCAATGTGTCACGTGCTTCGCCCGTCGCCTCGCTCAGACGGGTCTGGACGGTCGCTTTGACAGCGCAAACGCCGCCGGTCAGCAGGGGTTCGAGGTGCAACGCGCAATGCCCGGTCTGGCCGCCGGGTTTCGGGTAAGCGGCCAGTACCTGGCGGGCCGTTTCGCGCTCGTCCGCCGGGACGGTCATGCGGGCAAAATCCGGCCGGCCCGCGAGCTGCTCGAATTCGTCGACGGCAAACGGCAGCGCTTCAAGCCGGGCCTTGGTGCGCAGGCCCATGCGGCGCTGCCAGGGAAGCGCTGCGGTTTCCTGCAGAACCCGGGCGTCGATCCGATCCGTAAAATCCTGGCGGTTGTGCAGCAAGGTGCGTCCGTCGGGAGCCATCGTCTTGCGGTCCAGGCAGCGCAGACGCAAGATGCTGACGCGTTCGTCCCAGGGCAGCGCCCGGGTTTGCTTGGCTTCGGTCGTCATGGCGGCCTCCTCGTCTGATCCTACCTGCATTATAGCGCAACTTATCGATCGGCTGTTCCCCAGTCTCATGTTGCTAAAATCGTCTTGCCTGCAGCTTGCCTCAGGTGTACACTGCGGGTATCCGGCACGCGTCGACGTGCCTGGGCCAGATTGCATCAGCAAATTGTGACCGGGGCAAACGCATGACAATAAGAACGATCACATCCCTGCGCGAGGGATGCGCATCCTTTTACAGGACCGTTCTCAAAAACCCTTACGTTATTGGCATGGCGATCCTTTTCGTCACCGGCAAGGTCGCAGCCAACCGGCTTCTGGGCGCCAGCTGGGGCAACGCGCTGCGCAGCGGCGTCATGGGCCTGGTGCTCTACGGGCTGGGGTGCCTGGTCATCCACCTGCTGTCTTCCGATCCGCCGTCCGCCCCGCTGCCGACACCCGTTGCGTGGCAGCGCCAGGGCATCTGGCTTTTGGTTTGCTACGGCCTGATCGTGCTCGCGGTAACCTCCGAAGTTTTAGGCTGGAACCTGTCCCCCTGGCATGAGATCCTAACCACCTGGCAGTTCTGGGTCGCCCGCTGGCAGCAGATGGGGCTGTCCGGGTGGCCTTACCTGCTGTTTTATATCGCACTGCCGATCGTTTTGTTTTTCAAATCGGGACGATTGCCCCGGCTGCTGGGTTGGCGGCAGAGCCGGGCCGCCTTGCCGTTTGTGCTGCTTTACCTTGTGGCATACACCGTCATCCGGGGCGTGACGCTGCCCGGGCTGCTGACGCTGCTGTTCGTGCTGGTGTGGCCGGCCCTGGGCGAGGAGTTCTTTTTCAGGGGTCTCATGCAACCGGTTCTCACCGGCCTGATCCGCAACCCGGTGACAGTCGTCGTGATCACCGCCTTTCTGTTCACCCTGGTCCATGTTCCATCTTACCTGGCAGCAGCCCCGCAGTCGCCATTGCTTGCGTTTTCCGGACTGTTGCCTGTTCTGCTGACCGGTTTTTTCTGGGGATACGGTTTCGAGCGTACCCGCGTTCTATGGCCCTGGGTATTGATTCACGCCCTGTCTGACCTGGTTGGTTTCTGATATCAGCCGAAGCCAATCGTATTCAGGACGTGGAAACGGCGCTTATCTGTTAAGATGGAACCAGGCGCATACGATGTGCCAGCCTGCGAAACAGGAGGACACGACATGAGCCATGGATCTACCCACTCGTTTGACGGCCAAACGGTGACGCTGCACACCGATCTTGGTGAGATTCGCCTGGCGTTCGAAGATAACGGCATGCTGCACCTGCGCCGTGTCCCCGGTCGACCGGTGCACGACGAGGACCCGATCGTGACCCGTTCCGATCCGCAAGACGCCGCGTTATCGCAAACCGACGGAACTTTCATTCTGAGCAACGGCGATTATAAAGCCCACATAAGCCTGGATCCGTTTTCTTTGTCCCTTTACCGGCAAGGCGCGCTGCTGGTTCAGACCGTTCCGGGCAGAAGCCTGGCAGCCGATGCCGACGCCATCATCTTGAGACTGGACTACGATGCTTGTGAACGAATCTATGGGCTTGGCCAGGACCCGATGGCCCGCTTGGACCACCGGGACCAGGAACGGCGCATGTGGAACAAGACCGACAGTTTTCGCAAGAGCGGCAACAACGGGATCCCGTTCTATGCCTCCAGCAGGGGGTACGGGTTGTTTTTGAATTCCTTTCGCCCGGCGCGCTTTGCCATCGGGAAAGCCGTCGTGGCTGACCCGCCCCGATCGCATGATAACGACGATCCCTGGCCCTGGGACAGGCCGAATCCGGAAGCCAACCCGCGAGAGATTGCCGTCATGCTCGACCATCCCGTGCTCGATGTCTACCTGATTCCGGGCGGCCTGGACGAGGTCCAAAGCCATTATACCGGCTTGACCGGGCGCGCCAGGCTGCTGCCGCGCTGGGCGTTTGGCCTGATCCAGTGCAAGAACCGCTACCGGAGCATGGACGAGCTGCTCGGCATCGCCCGGACCTTCCGCGCGAAAGGGATCCCGCTCGACTGCCTGGTTATCGACTGGCTCTGGTTCAAGGAGTTCGGCGACCTGACCTGGGATCGGGACAATTTCCCGGATCCGCGCGGCGGAATCGCAAAATTGCGCGCGCTCGGTGTCCGGTTCATGCTGGCACAGCACCCGTTCATCGACCGGAGCTCACGTGAATATGCCAGGCTTTCTTCTCTGGGCTATCTTACCCAGGTGCCGGATTCCTGCCGTCCGACGTACGATTTTAGCAGTGAAACAGCCCGCGCCTATTGGTGGGACCACGAGATCCGACCGCTTTTTGACGACGGTGTCCGCGGCTACTGGACCGACATGGGCGAGCCGGAGGTCGATCACCCCGAGACCGTCACCAGCGTCGGATCACGTGAACGGGCCCACAACAGCTATGCCCTGAACTGGAGCAAGGCCCTGTACGAGGGGCAGCGCCGCGATTCGAACGAGCGGCTGTTCATCCTGGGCCGCGCGCTGTCGGCCGGGATCCAGCAGTACGGCACCGCGCACTGGTCAAACGACATCGAGGCTGCCTTCGAGGTTTTGGCCGACCAGGTCGTCCAGGGACAGACGGTCGCGCTGTCCGGCCAGCTCTACTGGTGCACGGACATCGGCGGCTTCATCACCCTGAACGGCTTTTCCCCGGAGCTGTACATCCGCTGGCTGCAATGGGGCGTGTTCTGCACCTTGTTTCGCTCCCACGGTACCCGTCCGGACAACGAACCGTGGTCCTTTGGCCCGGAAGCGGAACGTATCATCAAGGACACGATCTTGCTCCGGTACACGCTGCTGCCCTACTTGTACAGCTGCATCTGGCAAGCGGTTCGCTTCGGCCGGCCGGTCGTCCGGGCGATGGCCCTGGATTTTGCCGATGACCCTGACGCTGTGGCGGAAATCACGCAATACATGTTCGGGCCTTCGCTCCTGGTTGCACCGGTCGTACGGGAAGGCGAACGGATCCGGCGTGTCTACCTGCCCAAGGGGATCTGGTACGATTTCTACAGCGGCGCGCGCATCGAGGGCGGACAATATATCGACACCCTTGCGCCTTTAAGCCGGATCCCGGTCTTTGTCCGGGCCGGCGGCATCGTCCCGATCCATGAAAAGCCTGTCAAAAATGCAGGGGACATCCCGCAAGACATCACCGTCTGCGTATATCCGGGTGCCGAGGGCCGCTTCGTGCTCTACGACGACGACGGCACCAGCTACGATTACGAAACGGGCGCGTACTGCGAAACACGGCTTCGAACAGACACAGACGGGCAGCTGACGGTCGAGCATCTGCACGGGTCGGATGCCTTTTCCCTGGACCTGCGTACCTACACGGTGCGTCTGCCGGCGGGCGGACCTGCTGAGACAGCATTTTGCTGCGACTGCAATTGGCGCAGCAACGGGACAGTCACCGCACACCTGGTGACGCAAAGCAGCGCTTTAGATCCCAGGGCGAAAATCGGCATCACGGTCCCGGATGGCTGGACCGGATACCTGCTGGAACCCGAGCGGCGCGGCCGTTTCGTGGTGCACCGGGCCAAACTGAGACCGGTTTCCGACTATCTGCCGGTCCGGCACCAGGCCGCGTTCACCTTGCGTGCGGGATCTTCGACCCGGACGTTCCCCTTTGCGTTCGGCAGCGGGTTTGCCTCGCGCTTTCAGATCCTGGGGGACTTCACGTATACCGATGGGATCGAGACCGAGACGCCCGTCGAGCCGTTCCCGCTCCGCCCGTTTTACGGGGCCTTGCGCTGGTTCCGGCGCTACCACGACGAGTTCAACGCGATGGGCTACGTGTATTGCTGGCGCGAGAAGATCGAAGACGGTCCGCGCCCGGTCGCATACGCAGCCTGTTCGGTCTTCGCGGACCGGGACCTTGAGGCATACATCGAATGCTCCGGCGACAATGAAATCCGGATCTGGCTCAACGAGCAGGTTGTCTTTTCGTCGCGCGCGATCGTCCTGCGCCAGGTTCTCGATACGCCTGTGCATCTGAAAAAAGGGAAGAACATCCTGCTGATCAAGGTGGCGCAAAACCACCCCAAGCCTTTTTCCGGCCGCGAACTCGGATTCTCGTTTCGCTTCACGGACGAACACAAGAACCCGGTGCCGGATTTGATCTACGCACCCGTTTTATAAGGAGATGCTTATGAAACCTTACCAGGATGCCACGCTGCCCATCGAGGAACGGCTCTCAGATCTGCTCGGACGCATGACGATCCGGGAAAAAGTCAGGCAGACCGACATGGTTGACGGTGCCAATCTGGTGTCGGATCGCGACCCGATCACGCGGCGCTGCACAGACAAGACGCGGGCGGATCCGGAAAAACTGCGCGCGATTGTCGGATCTGAGGGGATCGGCTGTATCCACGACCTTGTTCCCCACAACGCTGCCCTCGCGAACGAGATCCAGCGCTACTGCCGCGAAAATACGCGCCTGGGCATACCCGTCCTGATCTCCGAGGAAGGCCTGCACGGCGCCGGCGGAGCCGGCAACACGATCCTGCCGCAGATGATCGCCATGGCCGCGACGTTTAACCGTGACCTGGTTCGCCAGGCAGGTGCGGTGATTGCCGCCGAGATGCGGGCCCGGGGCATTCATCTGACCTTTTCCCCTGTTCTTGAGATCGCCCGGGATCCGCGCTGGGGCAGAACCGAAGAGACCTTTGGCGAAGACACCCATCTGGCCGGCGAGCTGGCCTACAGCATCGTGAAAGGTCTGCAAGGCGAATCCCTGGCCGATGTGACCAGCATCGTCGCCGAGCCCAAGCACTTCGCGGTGCACTCGATTTCGTCCGGCGGCTTGAACTGCGCGCCCGTATCGGTCGGCGAACGCGAGGTCAGACGCGATTTTTTGCCGGTCTTTGAGCGGGCCGTCAAGGACGCGGGTGCCAAATCCGTGATGTGCGCCTACCATGCGCTGGACGGTGTGCCCTGCGCCGCCCATGCGTGGCTTTTAAAGACTGTTCTGCGCGACGAATGGGGCTTTGACGGGTTTGTCTGCTCCGATCTCGGCGCGATCCGGCGGCTCTTTTCGATCCACAAGACGGCCGCCAGTGAAGCCGACGCGATCCGGCAGTCGTTCGCCGCGGGCATGGACATGCAGTTTTACGATTTCGAGCATGCTTTTTACCAGGACACGCTGGTATCGCTGGTCGAAGATGGCCGCCTGTCCCAGATGGATCTGGACCGCGCTGCGGCCGGCATCCTGCGGGTCAAGTTCATGCTCGGCCTGTTCGATCAGCCCTATGTTGATAAGACCCGCGCGGCACAGACGGCGCGCTGTCCAGAACATCGGCGGGTGGCGCTTGAAGCGGCGCGTGAATGCATCTGCCTGCTGAAAAACGACGGCATTTTGCCATTAAAGCCAGAACGGCTGCGGCGCATCGCCCTGATCGGCCCGAGCATCTTCGACACGCGCCTGGGCGATTACACGTCCGATACCTCGAAACATGAAATTCCCTCTGTCTGCGACGCGCTGCGCGCGCTGCTGCCTGACACCGAAATGATGACCGAAAAGGGCGTCGACATCGTCTTTAGCCAGATGGAAGCGCTGTCTTCCAACCACCTTATCACGCCGGATGCGGCATCGCACGGTCTGCTGGGCGAATATTTCAACAATACGGACTTTGCCGGGCCTCCTGCCATGACGCGCATCGACGAGCGAGTCGACTTCAACTTCATCATGCAACTGCCGGACAGCCGCATCAGCAGCGATGTGTTCGCGGTGCGCTGGACCGGGTTCCTGCTCTTTGACAAGGAAACGGAGCTGCTCATCGGGCTGGCGACCGGTGACGAGGCGCAGCTTTCCATCGATGGACAGCTCGTGGCCGCCTGCGGCGACGGCCAGACGGAGCGCGTCCAGTCGATCCGCTTCAAGACAAACATGCCATATGCCGTCCGGATCGAATACATCAAGAAAAAGGGCGGCGGGGCGCGGATCGTGTTCGGTAAGAGCGAAAACACCGACCGGATCGAAAACGCCGTCAGGATCGCACGGGAAAGTGATGTCGCGATTGTCGTGTGCGGCGAATCCAACGACGTATGCGGCGAATCGAAAGACCGACGCGACATCGCCCTGCCCGGCCTCCAGCGGGACCTGATCCTGGCCGTCGCCAACACCGGCACGCCGGTCGTCCTGGTCCTGATGAACGGCCGGCCGCTGACCATCCGGGCCGAACGTGACGCCAGCGCGGCGGTCATCGAAGCCTGGTACCCGGGAGAAGATGGCGCAAGGGCCGTCGGCGAGGTGTTGCTGGGGCTCACCAATCCTTCCGGAAAGCTCCCGATCAGCTTTCCGGAGACAGTCGGGCAGCTGCCGATCCATTACAACCGGCTGAACGGGACGCCTGCTGCTTACATAGACGGCAGCGCGGCCCCCTTGTACGCCTTTGGACACGGCCTGTCGTACACGACATTTACCTATTCCGATTTGCAGGTCGACGCGTCGCCGTTTGCCCGAAGTGGCCGGGTTATCGTCGCGGTCAACGTAGAAAACTCGGGGAACCGCGACGGAAAAGAAACGGTCCTGCTCTTTGTTTCCGATCTTGTCTCATCCACGGTCAAAGCCAGGACAGAGCTGAAAGCCTGGGAGAAGATCAGCCTGGCGCGAAGCGAGACGAAACGAGTTCGCTTCGAACTGGGCGTTGACGCGTTTCGCACCCTGGATCCCCAGATGCGTTGGCGCGTGGAGCCCGGCGAATTTACGATTCGGGTCGGCGGCAGTCTGGATCAGACTTTGTCGGCGTCGGTTTGCCTTTGAAACAGGAGGGACGCATGAAACGATTGCCAGAACCCGACAAGACCATCCAGGCTGATGTGCTGGTCATCGGGGCCGGACTGGGCGGCATCTGCGCCGCCATTCAGGCGGCCCGGCTGGGCTGTTCCGTCGTTCTGGCGGAAAAGCAGATGACCCTGGGCGGCAATTCAAGCCCGGAGATCGGCGTGCATCCGTCCGACGCCCACCGTTTTCACCCCTACATGGCGGCAACCGGCATCGTCAACGAGATCATCGAGGAAGCTGCCTGGCGCCAGGCGAAGACGGTGACAACCTGGCGCCATTACAGTGTTTCGCCGCTCTGGGACACGATCCTGGCCGAGAAGCTGAAGCAAGCCGGTGTCACGCTGCTGCGCCGCCACGACGCCTTTGCGCCGGAGATGAGCGATAACCAGATCCAGGCTGTCTACCTGGCCGACCTGGCGAATTGGAAAACCGTCAAGGTCGCTGTGCGCCACGCCGTGATCGACGCGTCGGGCGACGGCCATATCGCCGCGCAAGCGGGCGCAAGCTGGACGATGGGCCGGGAAAGCCGGTCCGAGTACCAGGAGCGCAGCGCGCCTGAAAAAGCCGACCGCGTCACCATGGGCAGCAGCCTCGTGGCGCTCGTGCGCCGGACAAGCGAGAAGGTCTTGTTTGTCCCGCCCGAGGGAACGCCTGACTTTTACCCCGGTTACGGCGGCAACCTCGATTTCCGACCTGAGCCGGATGACGATCTGGTCTTTTTCTTTCCGACGGAAACCGGCGGCGACCTCGACACGATCGAGGATGAGGCGGCCATCTACGACCGCCTGATCAGCCACCTGTACAGCGCGTGGCATTATGTCAAGAACATCAAAAATCCCAAGGAAACCGAAAACTGGGAGTTGGTCTGGATCAGCAACCGGGTCGCCAAGCGCGAAAGCAGGCGCTTTCGCGGCGATACGGTCCTGACCCAGCAGGATGTTGAATCGGGCCGTATCTTCGACGACGCGGTGTCCTATGGCGGCTTCGCGGTCGATGTCCACCACCCGAAACCGGAAAACCCGCATTATGTCCGCATCAACTATATCAGCATCCCGCCGGTCTACACGATTCCATACCGTTCGCTCTACAGCCGGGAGATCAGCAATTTGCTGTTCGCGTCGCGGCTTTTGAGCGCCACACACCTGGCCCACGGCACGATTCGCCTGCAGCGGACATTGGGCGTGGTCGGGCAGGCCGCAGGCGCCGCGGCAGCGCTCATGGTCCGGCATGCCTGCACGGCCCGCGCCGTCGGCCAGCAGCACCTGCGGTCGCTGCAGCAGACCCTGCTGCGCCAGGGTGCGTCCATCCCCGGAGTAGCAGCGGCCGATCCGGAGGATCTGGCCCGGCTGTCTCATGTTGCCGCCAGCAGCCATATCGCGTACCGGGATCTGTTCGAACACGCGGACTTTGCACCCATAGCGCTTATGACCCGCCTGGGCTTTGCCAGCTGGGCATACCCAGAGCGGATCGACCGTATATGCCTGAATCTGCAGTCCCGGGCAACGGTTCCGGTGCCGCTTGTTCTCTATGTGTACCGCTGCCAGCCGGAGCGGCCCTACCAGCTGAACAACGAGCGCAGCAAAGAGATCGGCTATGTGTCGACCAACGAGGCGGAGTGGGGCAACGACTGGCACAAGGCCTCGTTCACCTTGCTGTTGTCCCGGCGGTATACGATCGAACCCGGCGCTGCGGGCTGGCAGACGCTGCCTGTTCAGCTGGATGTTGGCCGCAAGGACGCGCTGAACGACGACGACCGGCTGCTGTTCGTCTTTGACCGTCAGATGGACCTGGATGTGTGGGTGTCCCGGCAGCACCATCCGCTCGTCCGGCTGCTTCGGGGCGAAACCGAAACGGACTGGCTGGTTGAGCAAGGCATGCTCCAGGCGTATCTTGATCCGGCGCCCCCCTGGGGCGAAGCAGCCCAGGTGATTGCCGGCACCGATCGCCGCTGGAGCACCTATCCGTTCCCGGCCTGGCAGCCGGACCTGTCCCGGGATCCTGAACCGACCCTGGATCTGACTTGGGACGTGCCCGTGACAATCCGCCGGATCCAGCTCGTGTTCGACGGCCTGACCCGTGCGGCGCACGATATGCCGTTTGAATGCGGCAAGCGCGTGTCCCCGCAGCTTGTGCGTGACTACACGCTCGAGCTGTACGACCAGGCTCACTGCGTCGGCCAAATCACGGCGACCGACCAGTTCCGGCGTTTGGCCTGCCACCGCTTCGATCCGGTCACAATCACCCGGCTGCGGCTGCGCCTTGTTCGCGCCTGGGACAGCCAGGCCCAGCCGGCTGTCTATGCGATCCGCGTTTATGCGGACGAATAATGCCTGTTAACAGACCTAGATTGATTCTGGCATGTAATATGGTCAGTCTTTGATTTTGCTGTTCCAAACACAGGTGACAACGAGATCTTTGGTTTTATCGTCCGATCTGCAATTGAACGTGCTAGATAGGGTAAAAGCAATGAAACGTTGACCATACCTTTCGCGGATCCATGACAAGGATACAGATTAATGAGGTACGAATTAGTATTCATACCTTCACAAAAGGTTTTACATTTCCGGCCCATGCAGACAATGGTATAAACTTATCCACCTACGCAGACAGGTGACGAAGCATACCGGTTGTGCTACCATGCCAAGTGGATATGGTCAGAATAATCTCTTTTCGGTCTTTTGACCGCTATGGGAAGCGGGGACTGCCCATAATACCATCGAGCGAAGGAAAATGGTGATGTATCTTTTCAGCTTAAATCACATCCAGGCGCGCTACGATATGGCGCTTAGCCGGATCCGGACCTTGCATGTCAAGACCTTCGAGGGCCATCCGACCCCGGTGTTCCTGATCTCCAACGCCTATCCTGGTGTCTGGCTGGAACACGCCTACGACGCCCTCTGCTACGCCCAGTTCGATCCGGCCATGGCCCCGGTCGCCCAGTCGCAGGCCGAATTGTTTTTAAGCAACCAGAAGCCGGATGGCCAGCTGCCCTGCTATGTCCTGGACAGAGCCAACCCCAACATCAAGGGCTACGGCGCTCTGGTCGGATACGGCCAGCTGCAGGAGTGCGTGTCTTTTGCCCGCATCTGCATGGAAACCTACGACATGACCGGCGACAAGGCATTCCTGGAGCGGGCCTATGGCGGCTGCGCGCGCTGGGACGACTGGCTGGCGGAACACCGCTCAACCATGAAGACCGGCCTGATCGAGCTGTTCTGCGAGTTTGACACCGGCCACGACAACAGTCCGCGCTTTAAGGATATCGCGCGCAAGGGCTGCCCGGGTGGCGATGCCCGCATCTGCAACCCGGAACCGTTCCTGCCCCTGCTCGCGCCGGATGTCAACGCGGTCGTCTGCGGCTCGCGTCGGGCGCTGGCCCGCATGGCGGAGGCGCTGGGCCGCCCCGATCAGGCCCGGCAATGGCAGAAAAAGGCGGACCAGGTCTTCGAGGCGCTGATGGCGCGATGCTATGACCCTGAAGACCAGTTCTTTTACGATGTCGACCGCTTCGGGAACAAGCGCAGGCACCGCACCATCCACATTGCCAACCTGTTCCAGGAGCAGGTACTGCCCCAGCCGCTGGCAGACCGCATCTATGATCGTTACTTGCGTAATCCTGCGGAATTTTGGACACCGTACCCGTTTCCGTCCCTGTCGGTGGCCGACCCGGACTTTCGCCAGGAATCCCCGGGCAACGACTGGGGTTTTTTCGCCCAGGGCCTGACCGCGCTGCGCGCGCTGCGCTGGATGGATGCCTACGGAAAAGGCGAAGACCTCAAGATCCTGATGCGGGCCTGGGTCCAGGCGCTCACCGCGTCTCAGGACTTGTTCTTCACCCAGGAGCTGCACCCGCTAAGCGGCGTGCCCAGCCAGTCGTCGGCCTGGTACTCCAGTTCGATGCTCTTTTACCTGCACGCCGTACGCCGGTTGGGGCTGCTCGGCTGATCATGCCAGAGGAGGCAGCGATGCACGTCACGTGGAACCACAAGGCCCTCGAAGTATACCGGTCGACCGTCTTCCCGGCGCCGTACCTGGGCCGGAAGCAAACATCTTTTGTCATTTTTGCGCACCGTGCGGGCGGCGAGCTGGCCGTGCGCTATGACCAGGCCGTCCAATCGGTCTGCATCCGGCCGCGGTCCCTGGGCCTAAGCTGGGTCCAGGACGGTCCGGTTGTCCGTGTCCGGGTCGACAGGCCCTGCAATTTCTCGCTCGAGATCAACGACAGCAACGACAACGCCCTGCTGGTCTTCGCGAGCGGCCCCGACCAGCTCCAGAAGCAGGATTACGGGCACGTGCTCTATTTTGCCCCCGGGGAGCACACGGCGGGCCTGATCGAGGTGCACGAGGACAACACCCTGATCGTCCTCGACGAAGGCGCCAAAGTCCACGGCAAGATCCTCGCGCAAAACAAGCGGCGCGTGGCGGTTTCCGGACGGGGTATCCTGAGCATGGAAAACTATGAGCGGCAGCGGTCGAGCTGGGAGCTGCTGCTGGATTTTCGCGCCTGCACGGATATCACCGTGGAGAATATCACCATCACGGACAGCTGCGGCTGGAGCTGCCGCGTCTTCGGCTGTGACGATGTCCAGATCCGAAACCTCAAGATCATCGGGCAGCGGGGCAATTCCGACGGCATCGATGTCTGCGGCTCGCGCCGGGTGCTGGTCGAAGGCTGCTTTACCCGGGTCTGGGACGACTCGCTGGTGGCCAAGGCCTTTGATACCGGCGACCTGGCCCATGTCCTGTTCAAAAACTGCACGCTCTGGAACGACTTCGCCCGCCCGATCGAGGTGGGGGTGGAACTGCGTGCCGAGCGGGTGCATGACATCCGGTTCGAAAACATCGACATCATCCACTCGCCGACCGGCTATCCCCTGATGGGCATCCACCACGGCGACCGCGCGGCGGTTTCGGATATCCATTTCGAGGATATCCGCATTGAGGACACGCCCGGCGCCCAGCTGTTCGACATCCGGATCACGGACTCGGTCTGGAACGAAGACCACCAAAAGGGTCCGATCCGGGACATCTTTTTTCGCAACATCAGCGTCCTGGATACGCTGCCGGTCTCCCTGTCCCGCTCGCGCATCCAGGGCTACAACGAACAGGCGGATGTCCGCCATGTCGTCCTTGAAAACATCCGCTTCCAGGGCCGGGCGGCCCGCGACGCGGCATCCTGCGGGCTGCAGCTGATGGATCATGTCTCGGACGTGCAGATCCTGGCCGATGAAGGCCCGTTCCTGGATCCGGTTAAGACCAGAATCGAGCCGGCCAGCCCCCTGCTGCTGCAGCCGGAGGGTTTCTACCGCGGCTCCTTCCGTGTCGTCCTGACCAACACAGCTGACCGCGAGCAGTCTGCAGCCTGCTGGTACAAGCTGTCGCCGTCCGGTCGCGGCACCTGCCTGCCAGAACGGGAGACCGTCTGCCTGCTGCCGGGCGAAACCGTCTGCCGGACCGTCCAGGTGACGGTCCCGCCCGGCAAGTTCTGCCTGCACCTGGAGTCGCCGGACAGCTTTGTCCTGCCGGACTGGCACCTGTCTGAGCAAGATCTGGTTTTGCCCGAAGCGCTCAGCCAGGCTCCGACCTACCCGGTGAGCAACTGCCGCGGCGAAACAGCCGGCAGCGTTAAGCTGGCCTGCCGTGACGGCCAATTGCTGATCGAATCCGATCTGCTCAAGACTGGCGGCATCGTCCTGTACGCGGCAAAACCGGTGCCGACCGCGCCGGGTCAAGTCGTCTTCTCGGTCGAGGAAACCGACCAGGGCCTGGCCCCCGCGATCCTGGCTGGCCGGCACGGCCTGGAGCTGGCGCCGCAGCTGCGCTGCCCGGCGGAGATCACGTATGTCTTCAAGAATGAGCCCAAGGTGGATCGGATCGCCCGGCTGCCCATCGCCGACAAGATCAACGGGATCAGCATCGTTCCCCTGAGCCTTCTGGGCCTGGATTCAGACAGCGGCGTGTTCTGGCTGGAGATCGAAGCCGTGACCGATCTGCCCAGGCGGTACCCAGTCTGCCTGTTCGGATCGCAGGTGCCGGACCAGATCTGCCACATGTTCGCCCGGGCCGTACCCGCGGCCCTGCTAGACCGGAGAAACGGCAATGCGTAACGGATCAGCCGGGCCCGGCCGGGAAGCCGGGCAGCGCCGGATCCTCGTCCTCAGCTGGCTGACCTATTGCCTGGCCTACATGCTGCGGGTCAACATCAACGTGGTGATTCCCGCGCTGGCGCAGACCTTCGACTACACCTACACCCAGCTGGGCCTGGTGACCAGCCTGTACTTTGTAACCTACATGACCGGCCAGGTGATCAACGGCTACCTGGGAGACCGGGTCAGCAGCAAGCTTTTGATCCTGGTCGGGTTGGTCGGCTCGGCCCTGTGCAACCTCGGGGTCGCCCTGGCGCCGTCCTTGACGGTGCTGGCCGTCTGTTGGGCGGTCAATGGCCTGGTGCAGTCGATGCTCTGGGCGCCCCTGATGAAGACCTTGTCCGTCTGGTTCTATGGCTACCAGCTGGGCCGCGTGTCGTTCATCATGTCCTTCACCATGATCATTGGCTATGCCGCGTCCTGGGGTTTTTCGTCGGTGCTGGTGCGCCAGGCGGGCTGGGCGTCGGCGTTCGTGGTTCCGGCCGTCCTGGTGATGGTCTATGCGGTCGTGATGGCGGTCCTGTTTGTCGGCAAGCCCGGAAACGGTAAAGAGGACACACCGGCCGAGAAACGCCCGGAACAGCCATCGCCTGTGTCCGATCCGCCGTCGACTCTGGCCTTCATCCGCATGATCCGCCTGCCAGGCCTGCTGCTGATCGCCCTGACCCAGGGGATCATCCGCGAAGGAATCAGCGTCTGGTTTCCCACGATCATCAGCTCGTCGGGATATTTTTCCTCGGGGTCGCCCTGGGTGATCCTGGTGATCGTGCCGCTGATCAACTTGCTGGGCGTGATCTTTGTCCGGCGCGTCAACCATTTCATGAAAAGCGACACGCTGCGTACATTGCTTCTGATCTTCTCGCTCGTGACCGTGTCCGCCCTGGTTCTCAACCTGTTCCAGGCCGACTGGTTCGGCATGATCCTGGTCGTCATGATCCTGCTGCTGTCGCTGACCTACGGGCTGACGCCGGTGTTGACATCGGTGATCCCGTTCCAGTACGCCCACTTTAAACGCGTGTCCTTGCTGGCCGGCCTGATCGACTTCTCGATCTACCTGGGCGCCGCCATCGCCGGGGTCGTGTCAGGCTGGATCGCCGACCGCTATCCCTGGGACCGGGTCATGCTCCTGTGGCTGGTTGCCGCGATCGTCGGACTGGTCCTGGCGGTCTGGCGCTATTTTGTCTCAAAAGGCGGCCAGCGCCACGAACAGGTCATCCGCTGAGGGGCGGACACCGCTCAGGACGCCGCCTTGACGATGATCGAGACGCCCATGGCGAGCAAGACCAGGTTGATGATCTTTTGCAGCATCTCGCGATTCATGGCGCGGAACAATCTGAGTCCGATCGTACTGCCTGCGGCCACACCGACGGCCGCCACCGCCCCGTAGGAGAGTGAATGGACGGTGTAGGCGCCCGATGCGGCCAGCAGGCTGATCGAAAACAGGGAACCGGCCACGAAGGTTGCCTGCAGCGTGGCGATGTACTCGGTTTTCTCCAGCCGGGCATTCATGTAGTAGACGACCAGCGGCGGACCGCTGGCGCTGGCCAGTCCGCCGAAAATCCCGCTCAGAACACCGGCTAGCGCGCCGTTGGCGAAGCGGGGCCGGATGCTGATCTTCTGGCTGAAGAGCAGCTGGAAAACAGCGACCAGGATGATCAGGCAGCCCAGGATGATGCTTAGCGTGCTGTTGGCGTACGTGTTGAACGCCATAAGGCCAGCGACACGGCCCAAAAACGAAAAAGACACCGGCACCAGAAACAGCTTCCAATTGACATGGCGAAATGTCGCGGCCAAGAGCCGTATGCTGATGACCGCCCCGCCGATGAACATGATCGGGAGCGCCGTCTTGTAGTCAAAGAAAAAGGGCATCAGGGACATGCCCACCAGGCCGGCACCGAACCCGCAGCTGCCCTGCACGAGCCCGGCCACCAGCATGATCAACAAAACGTACAGGTATTCCATGAGGCCTCCTCTTTCCAATTCAGACTGGCGACCGCGGTGTTTTTCAGCTTTTTGCCATGATACCGCACGCGATGTCTAAAACAGTAAACCAGCCATTACAGCTCATCCATCGTGAAAAAGTCCGAAAGCCTATAATGGGAAACCGTACTCGTTGAAAAATCTATCTCATCGTTCGTAATCAGTATCTTCTTCATCGAGTTGTCTATTCCGGCAAATGCAGAAAACTCTCGTTCATATGCCTTATCTTCAGCCACACTGTATGCTACTTGAACAAGATAGATTTTTCCAGCTTTTTCAGCTCTAAAATCAACTTCTCTACCATTATTGTTATACACAGCAACCTCATATCCCATGAAGAGGAGCTCATTCAGGACAACATTCTCCATGTTATGCGTAAGGTCAAAACGGCTTCCCGAACATCTTATGCTGTTGAGTGAAACATCCTCATCATACAACTTCATATAGTAGCTCATTTTCGTTCTTGTCTTCACAGAGAATTGTGGAAGCGTATGGATCACATATGCTTCTTTCAGATAGCCAAGATATTTGATCACAGTTGGTGTTGATATTTTTACGTTCTGACCTTTAAAATAATCACTGATGGACTGAGCGCTGAATAGTCTAGCATTGCTTACCAACAAATAATCGACCATTTTCTCAAACACATCCGTTTTTCTGATTTTGTACCGGTTCTCCAGATCGTTGTATATGATGGTATCGTTAAGATCTGAAAGATATCTCTTTTTGTTCTCAATATCTGATTGTTCAATTGCAGCAGGGAAGCCGCCCCAGACCAGGTAATCGGCAACTGAATATTTCTTGCCAAGCTGTGTGGCATATTCAGATGCTTCACGATACATGAATGGTCTTATTCTGAAAGATACATACCTTCCGCTGAGTTCTTTTGTAAACTCCCCCGACAACAACCTTGAATTGCTGCCGGAAATAAAAACAGAGCAATCCTGTAATCTCAGTGTACGGCATGCCTCATGCCATCCGGTAACATTTTGGACCTCATCAAAAAAAACATAATACTTGTCTTGGCCGCGGTGATGCGCAACATATTCGATCAGTGCATCGGCATCAGGAATCATATTTCGTGTCGGCTTGAGATCGAAATCGAGAAAGAGACAGGCCTTGCCTTCTTTGCGGATCTCTTCACAGATTTGCTTCAGCAGAACCGATTTACCGCACCGTCTTATTCCAGTGATTATTTTAACAAGGTCGCTATTGTAAAAAGGTCTTATTTGCCTGATGTAGTGTTCTCTGACAATCATGCATCAATCACCGTCCAACAGTATTATATTTTATGATTTCGTCAAAATCAAGATTTCTTTAAACTCTATTTAAAGATTTTTCCAAATCAAGAAAATCTTAAAGTAGAAAAAGATGCCCGTGCAACCCGGCAGGCCCCTTACGAACCCGAAGCGGCCTTACACGTCCGAAAAACCGCATGGTCAAACGCATCGGTCTTTGAGGGTGCCGCCCGTCTTGTGATTTATGTTGGCGTAAGGTGCCGGCGGGACACCCAGAGCAGGAACAGGCATTCGGCCGCATCGCCGCTGATCAGGCAGAGTGCGCCGACGATGGCTGCATTCGCCGGATTCAGGGCCATGAGACCGGCGAGCACGAGCAGCAGGCAGGCCAGGTTGATCAGCTTGCCTCGCCATAGGAACCGGGTCAGCCGGCGCTTGAGCAGGATGCCCCAGAAATATTCCCGGGTTGCCAGCAAAAAGGGGCTGATACACATTAGCTTGAGCACATCGGAGGCCAGGAGGCTGACCTCGTGGCTGGTGCCGATCCAGTGGCGAAGGATATTGTAGCCCAGATTGGTGAACGCGATCAGGACCATAACCAGGGCGGACAGACCGGCAAGCGCGGAGATGAACAGCCGGATGCTTTGGTTCTTACCGCCCTGCGTATCGTAGCGGATTGGCAGCTGGTGCAGCATGTTGGACGGACTTAGCACCACCATGCCCAATCCCCAGGCGACGGCGAAAACCGACAAGGTCAGATCGGGCTGGTCACTGCGCGCCAGGCCGGCGTTGACGATCGGCATAAACACGTTATAGATCGCCGTCGTGACGATGAGCGGGGTGAAGAAACGGATAAATAGGGGATAAGTCAGCCGTTTCGGTTCGGCCTGTCCGGCCTCCTGGTCCAGGACAGATAGTTTTTGCGTGACCGAGCCGTTCAGAAGGCGGGTTCCCACGACGACGATCACCGTTTCGATGCCCACACCGCCGACAAACATCAGGCTGGCCAGCAGCGCGCCGGGCAATCGGGCCAGATGCTCGATTGAGGCGACAAACAAGGCGACATAGACGACGCGGGCCACGGAGGCGGCCGCGATCAGCGGCGCGTTGCGGAACTTGATCAGCAAGCCTGAGAAAAAATCGCGGATGCTGACCAAAAGGGGAAAGAGGAACAAGATCTTCAGCATCGCCACGGCCTCGTCCAGCGTCTGGCCCTCCAGCCCCATGACATGATGGAACAGCCAGCGTGACAGACCGGAGTAAGCGGTCATGGCAAGGACGAAGACGACGCCGCCGGCAACCAGGGCGATGGCGATCAGCGTTTTGCGGAAGTTCTTGCGGTGATCGATCAGGGCAGTGACCGTCTGGCGGATCATCATGACCGGGCTCTGGAAGACGTGCATCAGGCTCTTGGCAACGGCAAAGGCGGCGATCAGGACTTCCGGGTTCGGCAGCCTGGCCAGGCCGGCGTTAAAGAACGAATGGGTGATGATGATAATGAATGCCGTCGCGGCCAGAGGCAGGTAAAATAAAGACTGTTCTTTAAGTGACGGCTGCCCGTAGGCGCGCAGCTTGTTCCAATAGTACCTTACGGCAAAAGCCAATCCTGCTGTCTTCCTTTCTTACTCTGACAAACGTCATGTTTGCCGTAGCCCAAAACCAGGATGAACCGTTTACCGGATCATCTCGGTGGGATATTAGGCACCGGTCAGGCCAGGATCTGCTCGATCGCTGCGATCTCGTCGGCATCAAGCGACGCTGCTTTGGCGATCGCGGCATTGTCCAGGATCTGTTCCGGTTTGGAGACCCCGACCAGGACACTCGTGACTTCGCCGTCGCGCAGGATCCAGGACAGGGCCATCTGGGCCAGGGTCTGTCCCCGCGATTGGGCCAGCTGGTTCAGCGCCCGGACCCGGCTTAGCGTGTCGGGCGTCAAGGCGCTTTCCTTGAGGAAACGGCCGTCTTTGCGGATGCGCGAATCCTCGGGGACGCCCTCGAGATAGCGGTCGGACAGCAAGCCCTGGGCCAGCGGGCTGAAGGCGATGATGCCGACGCCGTTGGCCGCAGCCCAACCCTTCAGGTTGTCCCGCTCGATGGCACGGTCAAACAGGGAATAACGGCGCTGGTTGATCAAGAGCGGCGTCCCCAGGTCATTAAGGATGGCGGCCGCCTGCTCGGTGAGCGCCTGGTTGTAGTTGGAAATGCCGGCATAGAGCGCCTTGCCGCTGCGCACGATCTGGTCAAGGGCCATCATCGTCTCTTCGAGCGGCGTTTCCGGGTCCGGCCGGTGATGGTAGAAAATGTCGACATAGTCGAGGCCCAGTCGCTTGAGACTCTGGTCGAGGCTGGCGATCAGGTACTTGCGCGAACCCCAGTCGCCGTAAGGGCCAGGCCACATGCCGAAACCGGCCTTGGTTGAGATGACCAGCTCGTCACGGTAGGGCCCCAGGCCATCGCGCAGGATGCGGCCGAAATTGCTCTCCGCGCTGCCGGGAACCGGGCCGTAGTTGTTGGCCAGGTCAAAATGCGTGATGCCGGCGTCGAAAGCCGTGTAGCACAGCTGCTGCATTTGGTCAAAGCGGTCGCAGCTGCCGAAGTTGTGCCACAGTCCCAACGACACCGCGGGCAGCTTGAGGCCGCTGCGGCCGCAACGGTTGTAATTCATCTTGGCATAGCGCTGATCGTCTGCTTGGTACATCCATCATCCCTCCCAGCCAGGTGGCAGCCCATTGGTGCTGCTCTTGATCTTATCCTACCGTTTAATGGCGGCCGGCGCAATCAAATAGCGAAGGATGTGGAGAGGACTGGTTGTTTTCTTTGAACTAGAAAACTAGTTGCTTGATCTGAACTTATTCGGTGTTACTTTCTCTGTGCTTTTAAAAATGCTAATAAAATATGATGATGATGTAAATCCCGACATTTCTGCGATTTCATTGATAGAGTGCGTTGTTGTCAGCAGCAGCTTTTTTGCGTGCTCAATACGCATGTCATTCAAGTACTTGCGGAAATTTATGCCCAAAATGCTTTTTAGCATTCGGCTTGTGGCATATATTGATATACCGAAATTGTCGGCGATGTCATTTATACAAAACATAGGATCGGTATATTTCTGATTAATAAATTGTAAAACTTTTGAATAAGTAATTTCTAGTGCTTCAGACTGACGTTTGTTTTGCATATCGCATATTTCACGTAATATACTCATAAAATCTTCTCTTACGAGTGATACATCACTGTTTTGGAGTGTCAGTGATATGCGCATCATATCTAGATTGATACCAAGATTGCGACATATATTCCTGTATAGTTCAATGATCTGATAGCACATATACCTCTGTAACGGTGGTGAGTTGTCTCCATTTGTTATCTGATCAAACAACGCATTCGCGTGTTCAATCGCATATGAGTCGCCCGTTTTCATCGCATATGTCAATTTGGCTGTTGATTGTGTTTCTTCATCTGGTAAACTGCATTCTGCCATAATGGCGCAGCTTCCGTCTGTCATTGCCCTGTTCTTTTCCAAATTGCGTATGGCTTCAAGGTAGGCTAGGAAAAGCTTAGATGGTTCTGTATAAACAGAACTACAACCCAGGCATATGTTTGGCTGGTTGATGATTTCTTTAATTTTTCTTATGGCCTTGTCTTTTGTTATTGCAGTGAAATCACTGACAGAAAAAACAATTGTGAACAGACCATCGGCGTACATTTCTATCGCGTAAAATTTTTCTCGACTTCTATCAATCAGGTTGGTGGTGTCTTGTAAATCTTGCAATTGCATGTTAATCACATAGATATAGGGCATATCAAACCTGATTTGAGCGATACTCTGCTGTGAGACGTTCTTTCCGTTCAATAGGTCTTCAAGGATATGATCCAGCATCAAAGCATGCTGATCAACTAATTGTGTCTTAAGCTTTTCGTTTTCTTCCATCTGGCCATTAAAAGCGCTCAAAATATACTGAAGTTCGTTCTTGTTTTGAGTTTGTGCATCACTTTGGGCATAACCGCGTATTTTATCAATGACTGACCTGAATGATTTATAGTTCAACATTACCGCCAAAATAATCATGCTAATACAGATGATGATGTTTGCGATTGTCATAGCTCTCACAGATACCTGTATGTTTTCTGTATTCAGCATATAACTTGATTTTTCATGATACAAAACGATTCGATAGCCTTGGCTGCTATACGAGGAATAAGCCAAATATGATAATTTATCTCGTCCCGACAGATCGAAAAGTATGTTTGTTTCGGTAATGCTGTTAAAGTCAAACGGGCAGTTTTTATCATTGAAGATTATATTGTTGTCTGCGTCGAATATCGCAGCCAGCTTATATCGATCGGTTAAAATTTGCTCCATTGACGCGATAAGTGAATTTGGTGAAATTACGTATACGCTGACTTTTTTTATGACGCTCGAACTACCCGTTCGGATCGGCATCGCGAATACGATTCGATCGCTGAGTTGACTGAAAGGAAGAAACATGGGTTTATGCACATTCTGCATTGTGTCAATAAATATACGTTCATCGATGCTAACGATATATTGGGCATATACACTCGCTTTGTATTTACCGGTATTGCTATAGACCGACTGATCGCCATTAATAAATAAACCGTAATCAACGGTAAACGGTAACGACCCTTGCATGAAGTCAATAAATTCTAGGGCTTCCAATTCATTTTGGACGCTGCTGGAAATAACACGTTCGAATAATTTGTCGCTTGTTTGCATTTTCAAATTGACATTTGCCATAATATCGATGTACTTATCGAACTGAATAGCAGTCAACGATGCAATTGATGCTATTTGTTGCTTCGCAGACGTAATTATATTATTATTCTCGCGACTGATTAATATTGAAGAAACAATAATTAGCGGGATGCATCCAGCAATTAATGTGGTAACTAATAGTCGCAACAAAAAGCTATGCTGACGTAACCACGCGCTAATATGATTATGATGCTTCTTCTGATCATCCATTAGCTTGTCACAACCTTTGCTTCATTTACAATCGCTCATGCACCAGATCTGAGATTTAAACAGGTTTTCGTTAACATACCGACTGATGGGATTCGATACACTTCGAAGCCCATCAGTCATTATGTTTAGATCTGTATTTTTCCTTTCAGCAATAGTCTACCTCAAGAATTGGGCTTGCCCAAGACATTTGCATTACATACAATAAGGCTGCTGCTGATGCGTATACGATTATCTTGGATGGAATAGGCAAAGTCAACATGGACATGTTTTATATCAATGTTGAATTTTTGCAGTTTGTAATAACGTAGTGCAAATATGTTATATAGATAATTCTCAAAGCTGCGCAGATTTGTGTTATTTAATATCGCGATAAGTTTTTTGTGATTGTGGCTTGCATCCATTTCGGTACAATAGGAATAACGAAATGGATGGCTGTTTTGCAAAATGCTATGAAGCCCGACGACACGCGCGAGCGCAAAGGTCAGCGCATGTGCAGATCGTCAATTAGCGATCGGACATGTCGGAAGGAGGATTTTGACTACATTAAAGGACATGATATCCAGATCTACCTCATAGAGCCTTTTTATTACTTATTTGCCCCACGATACAATACTCGGAGGTATTACGAATGTACAACATCAAACTTTACGACTACACCCCAGAACCGAAGCCGGTAACGAGTGATTATTTGATCTGTGCGCACCACTATCCAGCGTGGAAATGGGGCGCTGCCGGACTGCACAATGGATTTAACGATCTGCATGATTATCCAGAGCGTACACCACTGATGGGTTACTATGATGAGGAAAATCCCGCTGTCTGCGACTGGGAAATAAAGTGGGCATCCGAACATGGGATCAACTGCTTTATTTACTGTTGGTATAGAAAAAAAGATAACGAGGGCAAGCCGCTCACTTCC
>Ga0172382_10002277_pt1 | contig 32546 bp, 25 predicted proteins | sample Leawel138RmetaG_FD_122245 | JGI IMG/M metagenome (GOLD analysis project Ga0172382, IMG submission 122245) | Leachate microbial communities from a municipal landfill in Southern Ontario, Canada - Leachate well 138R metaG | ecosystem: Engineered > Solid waste > Landfill > Unclassified | place...
AGCAAGACTGACAATGAAATGGCAGATATAGTACAAAAACAAAGAAGCAGGTTATTAAAAAAAATTATGCCTGTTTGTGACCCTTAATTATTTCAGGCTCATTATTTGACTGGAAAAGACTGTTGTTTGATATAATTGAGTATATCCCACTTACCATCAAACTGCCAGAGAGGCACTATGGAATTGTTCTGAAACAGAGGGTTCGATAAAGGTAATTGCGGGTATATCTTCTCACTCATTTCATAAAAAAACGTTCCCGGTATAGGCGAATACTCAGCAAGTTTAATTTTACACGAATACCCTTTAAGAATTTTAATAGATTCGATTACCTCTTCAGGTTTTTGCTCTGGTAGCCCAAGAAGAATATATACCCCTATATTTTCTTTATTAAAACCAGCATTTAAAAGCAGGTTAAGAGCATTTTCAAATTGGGTAAAAGTTGTCTTATAACTTGATTCTTCAGCCCTAAACGAAAAGACACTTTCAAGACTCAACCTCAAAGTCTTAAAACCATACTCCTTAAGAAGAGCCGATGTTTCTCTATTGATAAACTTTGAATGTAAACCGTTTGGAGTATGAAACCTAAGATTTCTTTTGTTACCATTAAGTTTTTTAAGTATTACTTCAAGATGTCTTTTAAAATTGAATAGTAGAGCGTCATCATAAAAAGCTATATCGTTGATATTAAAGGTATTTAGACTTTCCAAAGTTTCATCAACAATTGTGTCTATATCCCACGGAAGATAGGTAGGTTCTACCTTTTTTGTTCCGCAGTAATAACAATTAAAAGGGCACCCTGAAGAAGTTTTAAGGCATAAGTAAGAAAGTTTTTTGTAGACAGACCAGTCTGGGGAAAGTTGGTTATAATATTTGAGCGACACATTAAAATGGTTAGAAAACTCCTTACAAAAATTACTAAGATTTTTTCCTGAAAAAAGAAAATCTACTCCCAATGTTTTTGCATGAGATAAACAAAAATTAACATAAGTTCCACCCAAAACAATAGGTGTATTTGGAAAGTTTTCTCTACAAAAATTTATAACCTCTTCAACCCCTTTGTACCAGTATGTCATCCCAGAGGTAATAAAAATAAAATCAACATCAGGAATACTTTCCTTAAAACTTATAAAAGTCTCTAACGGAAGCCCAAACCTTCTGTATATTCTTGGAACATCCTTATATATTGAAGGTTTTATTTCACGACTGCTATAAAATTTCCCGCACCCATATACCTCTTTTCTTTTTATATCATCATAAAAAGGATGGTTTCTATCCATAAAATCAAAATAGTATGTTTCCCAACCATTCTTTTTGAATAAATCCACAAGATACAAAAAACCTAATGGTTTCATCCAAAGGTCGTACGTTGAAAAATCGTATATAGGAGGATTTATAAATAAGGCTTTCATAAATATAATCTTTCCCTTCCCACCCTTGTTTATCCTTACACTATTGCCTTCTACACGTCTACAGTACTGTCCTAACACCCCAATCTGTCATCATGAACTTGTTTCAGGATCTCTAACCTAACCCACGTAGCAGGAGTGATAAAAAACGAGTTTATCCCTACTGCCTTTCTCCTCTTTTAAACCATTTAACAATACAGGATACAAGTATTCTCTTTCACACTAAAAACATTTCTTGAATAATTTTATATATATTATATAATAAATAGTATTATGAAAAAAATAATCAATTCACTAAAAGAGTACGAAAGCATTAAAAATATCACAGGTCCCTTAATACTTGTTGAAGGGGTAGAAGGCGCAGGTTTCGGAGAACTGGTTGAAATAACCTCCCAGGACGGCGAAAAAAGGCTCGGTAAAATACTTGAAGTCCACAAGCAGAACGCACTTATACAGGTGTTTGAAGGCACAACTGGTTTAGGCACTCTAAAAACAAAAGTACGGTTTACAGGAAAATCCATAGAGTTTGGTATATCTCCAAAAGTTCTTGGTAGAGTGTTCACAGGGATGGGACAAGTTAGAGATGACGGACCAGAAATCATCCCCGAAAAATACCTAAATATAAACGGTTTCCCCATAAACCCCACAAGAAGAGATTACCCTTCTGAGTTTATCCAAACAGGTATATCATCAGTAGATGTTCTAAACAGTCTTGTTAGAGGTCAAAAACTCCCCATCTTTTCAGGAGCTGGATTACCTCACAACCTTCTTGCAACACAGATAGTCAAACAAGCAAAAATTTTGTCTGACAAAAAAGATGTAAAGTTTGCTATTGTTTTTGCAGCAATGGGTATAACTTTTGAAGAAGCAGAGTTTTTTCAGAAAGAGTTCAAAAAAGCAGGCGCAATAGAAAGGTGCGTAATTTTTATCAACCTTGCAGACGAACCCGCTATAGAAAGAATTTCTACACCGAGAGTCGCCTTAACTACCGCTGAATATCTTGCTTTTGAACAAGGGATGCATGTACTTATCATTCTTACAGATATGACAAACTACGCTGAAGCCCTTAGAGAAATATCAGCAGCAAGAAACGAAATACCCGGCAGACGTGGTTACCCATCTTATCTATACACCGACCTGTCAACTATTTATGAACGGGCAGGAAGAATAAAAGATAAAGAAGGTTCTGTCACACAGATAGCCATCTTAACTATGCCCGAAGACGACAAAACCCATCCAATACCAGACCTTACAGGGTATATCACTGAAGGGCAGATAATATTTTCAAGGCAGATGCACCTCAAAGGCATCTACCCTCCAATAGATGTACTTACTTCGCTTTCACGGCTTAGAGATAAAGGTATCGGCTTTAACAAAAAGACCAATACTGAATTAACAAGAGAAGACCATCCAGCCGTCGCAAGCCAATTGTTTGCTTCGTATGCACGCGGGAAAGAAGCAGAAGAACTATCTGTAGTACTTGGAGAAGCGTCCCTGTCTGAAACAGATATAGCGCACCTTAAATTCTCCAGAAAAATGGATGAAGAGTTTATAACTCAAGGTAAAGACGAAGAAAGAACAATAAAAGAATCTTTAGATAAAGGATGGTCACTACTTAGAACTCTGCCTAAACCTGAAATAAAAAGAATCCCTCCAGAAACAATGGAAAAATATTGGGAACCTAAACCTGATAAAAAATGAATATTAAAGTCAACCCCACAAGAATGGAGTTACTCAAACTGAGAAAGAGGGCTCAATTGGCACAACGAGGGCATAAACTCCTAAAAGATAAAGAAGAGCAACTTCTTATAGAGTTTAGGACACTTGTTGATGAAGTAAAAACTAAACGAAAAACAACCGAAAAGAAACTTTTAGAGTTCTACTCAGAGATGTTAAAATTTAAAGGGTTGGTAGACGAAAACGTTTGGGAAAGTTTATTGAGTACCCACCAGTTACAGACAGAGTTTAATGTTGAGATAAAAAGGTTGTTCAACATCCCGGTTACAAAAATAGATTTTAAAACCAACCCAGAAACACCTATAGAAGATTTTATGGTCTCGCCCTACTTCAGACAACTGGTTATCAACGGTAAAGAAATAGTCAACCAACTCCTTGAACTATATTTCATTGAAAATAAACTTATCAGTTTTGCTTCCGAGATAGAAAGAACCAGAAGGAGAGTTAACGCTCTTGAATTTGTTTTAATTCCCAACATAAACGATACAATAAAATTTATCTCTTTCAAACTAAACGAAAACGAGAGAACCTCTCTGGTTACCCTTAAACATATCCAACTAACCCGCCAAGAAAGTTAATAGAGTTGTGTGAATTGTTTAACTACTATAATAAAAATTATAAAGTCCGTGCCTTGTATTTAGTCACAGGGATACCTAATCTCAGAAAAATTTCTGCTTCTCAAAAGGTAAAAACAAATCTGACAATTTTTCTAATTTTTTAGATATATTTTTAAAAAACATTGCTTGCCTAAAATAAAACAATAAACTTTAAGGATAACTCTTACAGTATTAAATATTATCATGTTATTAAAACAATTTGATGATATAATATTAGAAATACTTCAAAAGATATGAATTGCCTTGAACTGAAATATTTGTAATGTTACAGAATTCATTATAGAGAAAAAAAGGGAGGACGAATAAATGAGTTTAAGTGCAAACATAAGTGAAAAAGCTGCTCTTATATGGGCTATTGCAGATAAATTAACAGGTGTTTATAAACCTCATGAATATGGTGAAGTAATTTTACCAATGACGGTAATACGCCGTTTTGATAGTGTTCTTGCAAATACAAAATCTGCTGTACTGGATAAGTACAAAAGCGTCAAGAATTTATCGATGCGTAGTGTGCTTCTTAGTAAAACTTCTGGTTATGATTTTTACAATACAAGCAAATATGATTTTGAGAAATTGCTCGACGACCCAGATAACATAGAAGCAAACTTTCGTGATTATTTAAACGGATTTTCAGAAAATGTAAGGGAGATTATAGAAAAATTCAAATTTGATGGACATATCACAACAATGTCAAACAAGGGTATCCTCTATATTGTCATTAAAGAGTTCACATCACCGAAAGCAAATCTACATCCAAACGATATTTCAAATCTGGAAATGGGGTACATATTCGAAGAAATAATCCGCAGATTTTCAGAATCTCATAACGAAGACGCAGGGCAACACTACACCCCGCGTGAAGTCATTGAACTGATGGTCAATATTTTATTCTATGATGACAACGATATTCTTTCTGGCAACAATATAGCAAAAACCATTTACGACCCTGCATGTGGAACAGGCGGAATGTTATCTGTTGCGGAGGAATATCTGCACCAATTAAACGCATCAACAGAACTTATATCTTTTGGGCAAGAAATCAACGACCAGACCTTTGCAATTTGTAAAGCAGATATGCTTATCAAGGGAAGCAATGCTGATTTCATTAAAGATGGGAACACGTTGTCTGATGACCAATTTTCCGGTCAGACCTTCGATTATATTTTATCAAATCCCCCCTTTGGACGAGAATGGAAAAATGAAAAAAACAAAGTAGAAACTGAATCTAAAAGAGGATTTGCTGGACGTTTTGGTGCAGGACTGCCCTCTATAGGTGATGGGCAGATGCTATTCCTTATGACTGCCATATCTAAAATGAAAGATAAAGAAGACGGAGGTAGCCGTATAACAATTATTCACAACGGCTCTCCCCTCTTTACCGGTGATGCAGGAAGCGGTCCATCAAACATACGTAAATACATATTGGAAAACGATTTGCTTGAAGCTATCGTTGCCTTGCCTAACGATATTTTTTACAATACAGGTATTGCTACTTATATTTGGGTATTGTCCAACAAGAAATCTGGCACAAAGCGTGAAGGTAAAGTACAACTTATCAACGCCAACAGTCTTTTTGAAAAACGTCGTAAGGCATTAGGCAACAAACGTAACGATATCCCAGAAACTGCCATTGAGGAAATAACAAAACTTTATGGAGATTTTAAATCAAGCGAAATAAGCAAAATATATGACAACGCCGAGTTTGGTTATACGAAAATTACAGTAGAACGTCCTTTATATGATGACAACGGCGAACCAGTACTAAAAAAAGACAAAAAACAGCCAGACGCTTCTTTGCGTGATACTGAAAATGTGCCTCTAACCGAGGATATTAAGGAATACTTCAAGCGTGAAGTATTACCCTTTGCTCCAGACGCTTGGATAAATAAAGCAAAATCCAAAGTTGGTTATGAAATCCCATTTACACGTTATTTTTATAAATATGAAACACCGAAGTCCTCTAAAGAAATTATGAAAGAAATTTTGGAGATTGAGAAAGAATTAGAAGGTGCTTTACCAGAGGTGTTTGACCTATGAGAGAGATGAAAGATAGTGGTGTGAAATGGATTGGGGAGATACCTGTTGATTGGGAGGTATGCCGATTTAAAAATGTCGCCCAACTCTTTACAGGTAATAGTATTAAAGACACTGATAAGGTGAATTATGAAGATGCAAGCGATGCCAGACCTTATTTAGCAACTAAAGATATTGATTTAATATTCGCAACTGTTAATTATGATAATGGATTATATGTGAAATATAATGACTTTTCTTTTAAGGTTGCACCAAAAGGGAGTACATTGATGTGCGTTGAAGGTGGTAGTGCAGGGAGAAAAAAAACTAAATTAGTACAGGATGTATCCTTTGTTAATAAATTATGCTGTTTTCAATCAAAAACTGTTAGTGGGGATTATTTACATTATTTTCTTTGCTCACCAAACTATGAAAGTGAATTCGCTAATAATTTAAGTGGTCTGATCGGTGGTGTCAGCACTTCAGCATTAAAAAACATACCCTTTTTACTTCCCCCACCAGAAGAACAACACCGCATCGCTGATTACCTTGACGACAAGTGTGCCAAAATTGATTCCATTATAGAACGAGAAGAGGCAGTTATTGAAAAACTGAAAAATTATAAGTTATCGATAATAACAGAAAAAGTTACAAAAGGGTTAAACCAAGATGTACCTATGAAGGATAGCGGTGTGGAATGGATTGGCAAGATACCAGAACATTGGAAAGTAGGGAAAATTAAATACGTTTCTACATTCAACCCGCCCAATATTATGAAGTTCGATAATTCATACCAAATTGGGTATGTTCCCATGGAGTATGTCAAAAACGGTTATATATTGCCACAAGTAATAGAATATGGGAAAATTCCCACCGGATTATCATATTTCGAAAATGGTGATATTGTAATTGCAAAAGTTACTCCATGTTTTGAAAATGGAAACATTGCAATTGCTTCAGGGCTATATAATGGTGTTGCATTTGGTAGCTCTGAACTGTTTGTTTTCAGATGTAAAAACATAAAGACAGAATTTTTATTTTTTATAATGCAAAATGAAATTTTTAAGAAACTATGCATATCCACGATGACCGGTACAGGAGGATTAAAACGTATCTCATCTACATTCATAAGGAATTACAAATTTGCTTATCCATCAATTGATGAGCAGAATACTATAATAGCTTTTCTTGACAGCAAATGTTCAAAAATTGATTCCATTATAGATAAAAAGCAAACTCTTATCACCAAACTTGCTGAATACAAAAAATCCCTTATTTACGAGGTAGTAACCGGAAAAAAGGAGGTATAAGATGCCCGATTTTGATGTGAAAGAAAGACGTTTTGAAGAAGATATCGAAACCTACCTTTGTACCGAAGGTGGTTACACAAAGGGTAACCCATCCTATTTTGACCGCAAACTGGCTCTGGACAAAGATACCTTTTTAACTTTTATTAAAACCAGTCAGCAAAAAAACTGGAAACGATATGAAAATATTTATGGTGTAGATAGCGAAAAACATATTATCGACCGTTTTTGCCGTGAGGTTAAAATGGTTGGTCTACTCCGTGTCTTTCGCCAAGGTTTTACAGACCGTGGCATCAAATTTCGTGCAGTATACTGGAAACCGGAAACATCTATTAACCCCACCACTATGGCTCAATATGGTTGTAATATTTTTCACTGCACGAGGCAGTTACACTACTCTGTTAGCAGTGAAAACAGCATTGATATCGTACTTTTCATAAACGGCATTCCTGTTGTATCAATGGAACTTAAATGCCAGTTTACAGGGCAAAATACTACAAATGCTATAAACCAATATAAATTTAATCGTGCAAGCAAAGATACCATCTTCGAATTCAAAAACCGTGTGTTGGTACATTTTGCCGTTGACCTAACAAATGTATATATGACCACCCGCTTAGAGGGTGAAAAGACCTGTTTTTTGCCCTTTAATCAAGGGAGCAACGGTGCAGGTAATGTCGGAAGCAAGGGCAACCCCATAAACCCTGACGGCTATGATACTGATTATTTGTGGAAGAAAGTACTATACAAAGAACGCTTATTAGAAATCATACATAAATATCTACATCTTGAGGTAGAAAAAGATGACAAACCAGACGAAACTAAATCCGAACGTATGATATTCCCACGTTACCATCAACTTGATGTTGTGACTAAACTGCTAAACGATGTAAAGACAAAAGGGGCAGGACACAATTATTTGATTCAACATAGTGCTGGCTCCGGCAAGTCAAACTCCATTGCGTGGCTCTCACATCGATTGACTGGTCTGCACGATACCAACAATGAAAAGATATTTCAGTCTGTTATTATTGTCACCGACCGCCGTGTGTTGGATTCACAACTTCAGAACACGGTATACCAATTTGACCATGTTGAAGGTGTCGTGCAAAAAGTAGATAGAAATGCACAGCAATTAAAAGACGCTATTAAAGCAGGTACAGGTATTATTATAACCACTCTACAAAAATTTCCTGTTATCTACAAGGAAGTCAAAGCCGAAAATAAGTGTTTTGCAGTAATTGTTGATGAAGCTCACTCTTCTCAAACTGGTATTGCTGCTAAAAAACTGAAATACGCCTTAGCTGATACCGAAAAGATTCTGGAAGAATACGCTGAAATGGAAAACAAAGACGAAGCAAACCGTAAAGATGATGAAGACAAGTTGCTGGATGAAATGGCTGCTCACGGCGCTCACGAGAATATCTCTTTCTTCGCCTTTACCTCTACACCTAAAGATAAGACGCTTAATATGTTTGGCTGGAAGGACGAAAATAGGAAATATCATCCGTTCCATATTTATTCTATGCGACAAGCCATTGAAGAACGGTTTATACTGGATGTTTTACAAAACTATATGACATATAAGATGTATTATAAAATTGTAAAGACAATTCCTGATAATCCTGAGTTTGATACCATTGCAGGAGTTAATGCTATTCAAAGATTTCAAACACTACACCCCCATAACATCTCTCAGAAGACCACTGTTATGCTGGAACACTTTTACAATGTAACTATACATAAAATCGGTGGTAAAGCAAAAGCTATGATTGTAACTCCATCACGTCTACACGCTGTACGTTATCTGCTGGAATTTAAACGTCAGATACAGCAAAAGGGATATACCGACCTTGATGTATTAGTTGCTTTCTCTGGAGAAGTTAAAGACGATGGTCAAACCTATACTGAAGAAAAAATGAATAAAACAAAATCAGGGAAAACTATAATAGAAAAAGCATTACCAGAAGCATTCAACTCAGATGATTTTGGAATATTGATTGTAGCTGAAAAATACCAGACGGGTTTTGATGAACCACTTCTTCACACTATGTTTGTAGATAAAAAACTCTCAGGCGTTAAAGCTGTACAGACACTCTCTCGGCTTAACCGCATTATGCACGGCAAGCAAGATACCTTTGTTTTGGACTTTGTGAACTCCACAGAAGATATAAGAAAATCTTTTGAGCCATACTATGAAGAAACAATTTTAGAAGAGAAAATAGCTCCCAACGTCATATACGACTTGAGGAATACTCTCGATGAGTTTCGAGTGTATCAACAAATGGAAATTGAACGTTTTGCAGAAATATTTTATTCCGATAAAAAACAGTCAGTAGGAGATATTGGAAAACTACAAGGAACAATAAAACCGGCTTTAGACCGTTATGACGCATTAGAATCAGAGAAGCAGAACTTATTTAAATCTACACTTGCGCGTTTCAACCGTATCTATACGTTCATCACACAAGTTTGTAGATTGTTTGATAAAGATATACACAAATTCAGCGTATATGTTAAATTCCTTTCTACTATGCTTCCAAAGGGAAGTGGAGATAGGGTGTTTGTTGATGACAAAATTATGCTTGAGTATTACCAGTTGGCAAAAGATTTTGAAGGAAACATTGGGCTTAAAAGTACTCAGGAGGGCTTCCGTCCAATTACAGGAGAATCCGGCAGACGCGAAAAGAAAAAAAGACCTTTAACCGTCCTTTTAGAGAGGATTAACGAAAAATACGGTACGGACTTCACTGAGATGGACAAGGTCCTGTTACAAATCGAAAATGATTATGCATCTGAAGAAAAATGGCAAAGTTACGCTAAAAACAATGATAGAAAAACCTTTATGCTTTTGTTTAAAAAAGATTTTCCAAAAATGGCTGCTACTCGCTATGAGCAAAACGATGATTTTTTTGTTAAAATGTTCTCTGATGCAGATATGATGAAACAGATAAGGGATAGCGTGGGAACTATGTTATACGAAAAATTAAAAAAGAAAGATTAGCAAAAAAAGCCCCCTCAGAGCCTGTAAGCCCTTCGGAGATGCTACTATCTGCCCAGTTTGTCATCCTGAACTTGTTTCAGGATCTCTCACTTAACCCACGTTGGGAATAGGCACAACGTAAAAAACGAGATTCCGGATCAAGTTCGGAATGACATGCAAGGGGAATCCTCGTCTTTATCATTACGTCTTTCGTTTTTGGTTAAGTTGCAAAATCTTGGGGACTTACTACCCCAAACATCCCCTTAGGGGAGAAGGCAAAAAGAGGGAGTGAGTAAATAACTCCCAATACGCTTCTCTTTTATGTTTTTATCCTTGCCTTTGTTTTTTCCCTCTTATTTCTGAAAACCAGTGTGGCAGACTACCTGCTCTAAACGATGTTTACTGAGAACTCACTGATTATTTAAACTTGCTCTGTTTCTTTGAGTAACTCAAGGATGGTATTGGCAAGAATATCACCTGTTTCCGGCGACATCTTACTCCAGAAAGCGGTAGTTGTTTCGTGTCCACCTTTCCGCGCAAAAGCCTCTTTGGTTGGAATATATCCCAACCAACCATTAGCCAGAGTAACAATGTAGGTATAAGGTTTTCCGTTTTTTTCCTTTATTCGCAACTGATGTTCAACAAAATACTCGCAGGGCACAGAAGCAAAAGTGGTCTTGCCGAGCCTGCACACCTGAACTATAACATCAATATGTCCACCTTTTTTATGAAGGCCACGCAACAATTCCAACGAGTGGTCATACCAACCTTTCTCAACAAGTGAACGTAGTACTCCAGTAAACAATGACGGATTCTTTACCGAAGCTTCTAGTTCATCAAGTTTGCGTAAGGGAAGAGAAAGTTTCTTTTCTCTGGAGACAACCTTCCAATCAGCCTCAAATTCCGTAATGCTATCTATAAGTTTCCTTACATCTGAAGCCAGATTTGCACCTGTACTTTCAACAGGACCGCTGTTTATATTACCGCACGCACCACACAGGAAAACACAATCCGCCCCATATTTATCTTTCACATCCTTGTAAATAATACCCGGGTAGTCAGAAGATACATTTCCCATTTTTCTATTTGCATGGGCGGAAAAATTAACAATAACACCAAGCATTTTGCCATCCATATTTTTTACGCATAATGTTGCAACCTCAGGGTCAATAGGTCCTTCACAGCAAAGTATCTCATCAGTTGTAGGAGTAATTAAAGGTTGAGTAATAACAGTGCCATCCCGTCTTATATACCTTCTGTTGTAAGAAACCCTGTCTTCATATCCTGATGCCACCCCACAAACCACAGGTTCTCTTCGCTCCCAAGCGGATATAACTGCATCAGCCCCTTTCTGTATCATTGTTTCAATGTAAGGTTCTTCTTTTTTAAAATGTCCACGCTCAACCACCGCGGGACATGCGTGGTTATGAGTTGTAGACACCATAAGATTTGAAGGAAGAATATCTGTGTTAGCCGCTACAATATCTCTAATTTTATTTACGTACTCCCATTCAGCAATGACAATATCCAGAGAGAGAAAAGCAAATTTCTCTATGCCGTCATCAAACACTGCTGCATGAGCAAAAATAGGGTCAATTATATTGTCTACTTGCCCAAAATAAGTTCTTATCGGAAAATAATCCGGACTTATATCTATCTGTGCAAAACCTGCCTTCATTTTTATCTCCTATGATACAAATTCTAAAATATTGTACATCCATAAACCTTATACTCATTTAATAAACTATTAAAATCTTATCATCTTTATATAAAAAAAACAATATTTCTACCTCCTCCCCCAACCAAACTATCGTCCAATTTTGTCATCTATGAAAAAGTAGTAAAAACGAGATTCCGGATCAAGTCCAGAATGACATGCAAGGGGAATCCTCGTCTTTATCATTACATCTTTAGTTTTTGGTTAGGTTGCAAAATCTCCTCCACCTACGCTAAAATGCAAGCTTCGGCGGATAAACCTCATCCCATTAACCTCTTTGCAAACTCTTGGGGACTTACTACCCCAAACATCCCCTTAGGGGAGAAGGCAAAGACGGGGGTCTTCCTTGCGCCTAACGGCGTCTTGTCCCGAGTAGCCCAGAAGGATAAAAGGTAAAACAACACAAATAAAAAAGCCCGGTGTTTTACCGGGCTTTTTATATGCTTACTCAAAGATACTTATATTTTACTTATCGTCTTGACCATCTACCTCTTTATATTCTGCGTCAACTACATTATCACCTTCAGGTCTTTGAGGTTCTTCTTGCTGAGGTTGACCTTCTTGTGTTGGTTGCTGTTGCTCCTGTTGAGCCTCTTGGGACTGCTGGTATATCAACTGAGCTATCTTATGTGAAGCTTCCTGCAACTCATCCATACCTTTTTTTATTGCTTCTACATCTTTAACTTCATTTTTAAGAAGGTTGTTTAAGGCATCTACCTTATCCTGGATGTTTTTCTTATCGTCTTCCCCAATCTTATCTTTATGCTCGTTCACAGTTTTATTGACTGTGTATACAAGAGAATCTGCCTGATTAACAACCTCTATAACCTCTTTGTTCTTTTTATCTTCTTCTGCGTGTTGTTCAGATTCTTTAACCATTCTATCAATTTCATCTTCAGAAAGTTTTTTAGAAGCAGTTATTTTGATAGACTGTTCTTTACCTGTTCCTTTATCTTTTGCGGCTACATTCAATATACCGTTTGCATCTATATCAAAAGAAACCTCTATCTGAGGTAGTCCTCTTGGTGCTGGCGGTATACCTACAAGTTGAAAGTTGCCCAAACTAAGATTATCTTTAGCCATTGTCCTTTCCCCCTGCAAAACATTGATTTCTACAGAAGGTTGATTATCTGCCGCAGTTGAGAAAACCTGACTTTTCTTAGCTGGTATGGTTGTGTTTCTTTCAATAATTTTAGTAAAAACACCACCAAGTGTTTCAACACCTAAAGATAAAGGAGTAACATCCAGCAAAAGTATATCTTTGTCTTTCATATCTCCAGAAAGAATAGCGCCCTGTATAGCGGCCCCAACAGAAACACACTCCATAGGGTCAACCCCTCTCTCTGGTTTAATACCTATCAACTCTTCAACAAACGTCTGAACCATAGGTATTCTTGTAGGTCCACCAACAAGTATTACCTTACCTATATCTGAAGATTTAAGTTTTGCGTCTTCAATTGCTTTCTTTACTGGTTCTTTACATTTATCTATAATCGGGCTTATCAACTCTTCAAGTTTTGCTCTTCTTATCTTCATCTGTAAATGTTTTGGACCATTCTGGTCGGCAGTAATGAAAGGTAAACTTATATCTGTCTCAACAGTTGAAGAAAGTTCAATTTTAGCTTTTTCAGCTGCTTCTCTCAAACGTTGCATAGCCATCTTATCTTTACTTACATCTATACCCGACTCTTTCTTAAATTCATCTACAATATATTCAACAAGCGCCTCATCCATATCTGTACCACCAAGCAAAGTATCGCCTGAAGTTGAAAGAACTTTAAAAACACCTGCCATCATATCCATCACTGTTACATCCAAAGTTCCTGCTCCAAAATCAAAAACAAGTATCTTAAGTTCCTCTTCAAGCTTATCCAACCCAAACGCAAATGAAGCTGCTGTTGGTTCATTTATCAACCTTACAACTTCAAGACCTGCTATTGTGCCAGCATCTTTTGTTGCCTGCCTCTGGTTATCGTTAAAATATGCAGGAACAGTAACAACTGCTTTTTTTACAGGTTGCCCAAGATAAGATTCAATATCTTTTTTTATCTTTTGGAGAATAAAAGCTGATATCTGTTCAGGGGTATATGATTTTCCGTAAATATTATATTTATGGTCAGTACCCATTTTTCTTTTTGCTGCAAAAACAGTTCCTTCAGGGTTGACAGACGCCTGTCTTCTTGCAGGTTCTCCAACAAGAACCTGCCCATCTTTTGTAAATGCCACATAAGAAGGAAAAGCTTTCCCTCCAACAATAGTAGTTCCTTCAGCGCTTGGTATAATAACCGTTTTACCACCTTCCATCACCGCAGCCGAAGAATTACTTGTTCCTAAATCTATACCTACAATTTTTTCTGACATATTATTGACCTCCAATTTTTATATTTTTTTAGTTTAACCCTTTAATAAGTTAGATGTAAGTTTATTCAATAGGTTTCAAGATATGATTAAGGTTTTGCCACATCCTTCTTTAACCTCCTCCAAAACCACCATATTTATTTAAAAAATAGCCACATAGTTGACAGTTAATTGTTTTACCATTTTTCTTTCTCAAAAGCAACACAATATCAGCCTTCAAACGTTGACTATTGTTAAAAATCCAAACCTTTTATAAGGCACTAAATTATTTTCTGAACAGGTCCAAATATTCCCATAGCATAAAAAGACGATTTCTGGATTGACCAGTTATTTCTTTAAGTATTCCTACTTTGCAAAATTTATTTAATAAACTGTCCCCTGTATTATAAGCAATCTTTAATTGCTTTTCAACATCTTTAACTTTTACAACCGGTTTAGAAAATAGGAACAGAAGCAATTTGTGTGCCAGTGGTGCTTGTCTACCTATTCCAAGTATATTTTTTTCGTATTGGTCTTTAAGTTTGATAATTTCCTTAAAAGTAGAAATACCTTCGTTTGAAGTAGCAATCACTCCGGATAAGAAAAATTTTATCCACTGCTCAATATCGTTGTCTTCTCGTACCATATTCAAAGAATCATAATAAGACGCCCTGTTTTTTTCAAAAAAATGAGAAATATATAAGGCTGGTTTTTTAAAAAAACCATAGTAAATAAGTTGAAGAGATATAAGTAACCTCCCCATTCTTCCATTACCATCTAAAAACGGATAAATCGTTTCAAATTGGTAATGAGTTAAACTTATTCTTATAAGATTAGGGATATTTAAAGATTTATTGTGCCAGAATTTTTCCAAATCAGTTAAAAGTTCTGGTAGTTCTTCATAATAGGGTGGAACAAAAAAAGCGTCTGAAATGTTCGAGCCCCCAATCCAATTCTGGCTTTCCCTAATTATCCCGGGTTGTTTCTTTTTCCCTTTGACTCCAGAAAGAAGAACCTTATGAACATCACTTACTAACCTTATGCAAAGAGGTAGTTTTTCAAGTTTTGCAACTCCATAATTTACCGCCTTAACATAATTTTCAACTTCTTCCCAACCATCCATACTTGCCGGAATTATTTCTTCCTTAGGCAAAACTACTTCTTCTATTTCTATTTTAGTTCCTTCAATTCTGCTTGATAAAGTTGCTTCTTTAATAATATATATCTGAATAAATGAATCAACATCAGGCACTAAAAGAGAATAGGCATTGAGTTCCCCAAGAAGGCGAGACGCCTCCTCTAAAAGAAGAGCAATTTTATTGTCTTCCAATTCAAACGGCTTATTAAGAAAAGAAGGACTGAATGAATGGTACTCATATTCTTTTTCAAAAAAATGTTTTTTATATCTACCAGCAACAAATTTATTGTTTTTCATAAACTGAAACAACTCCTGTTCTTATTTCAATTTTAGCAGGAAACTTGAAATAAAGCAAATTTATATTTAAAGTTTTTAAGAATTACAGGAGTACTTAAGGGAGGGGCTGGTTACCAAGACAAGTGGGCGGTGCAGGACTTGAACCTGCGGCATCTACCTTGTAAGGGTAGCGCTCTTGCCACTGAGCTAACCGCCCAAATTAAAATTTAACTTGCATTTTTTGGGAAACATGCTATATTATACTATGTTTTCATTTTTTAGCAACAAAATTGTTTTTTTCTCATATTAATATCCAACAAAAATGTAAAAGGAGAATTTAAAATGGCAGATATTCTTCAACTCTTAAAAGAGAATATAATTTCTGGTAATGCACCTAAAACAAAAGAATTAGTTGATAAGGCTCTCCAAGAAAAGATTGATATTCAAACAATCCTTAGCGATGGACTGATAGCGGGAATGCTTATAGTTGGCAAAAAATTTAAAAACAACGAATTTTATGTTCCAGAAGTTCTTATTGCTGCAAGAGCAATGAACGCTGGTATGGAAATCCTTGAACCTATGATAATACAAGCAGGCATACAACCTGTTGCAAAAGTTGCCATAGGTACTGTTAAAGGAGATTTACACGATATTGGTAAAAACCTTGTTGTTATGCTCTGGAAAGGAGCAGGTTTTGAAGTTGAAGATTTAGGGATAGATGTTGAGCCTGAAAAATTTGTTGAAGCTGTCAAAAGTGGAATAAATATCATTGGAATGTCAGCTCTCCTTACTACCACAATGGTGGCTATGAAAGAAGTTGTAAACAAACTCCAAGAGGCAGGAGTAAGAGATAAGGTCAAAATAATTATTGGTGGTGCACCTATTACTCAAAGTTTTGCTGATGAAATAGGCGCAGACGCTTATGCTCCAGATGCAGCCTCAGCAGTTGAGAAAGTACAGGAACTTTTAAATATCAAATGAAAGAACTTTTTTTTATAATTTTTGGTTATTTATTTGGTAGCATACCTTTTGGGTATGTCTTATGCAAGATTTTCACAAAAAAAGATATCAGAAATTACGGAAGTGGTAATATTGGAGCTACAAACGTTTACAGAGTAGCAGGCGGATTTGTAGCGATTGGAGTTTTAATTCTTGATATTTTGAAAGGTTTTTTACCTGTATTTATTGCAAAAACCTTTTATGATTTTTCTCCTTTATGGCTCCTTGCAATTGGTATTGCTCCAGTTTTAGGACACAACTTTTCTTTGTTTATGAAAGGTAAAGGAGGTAAAGGGGTTTCAACAAGTTTTGGAGTTATTATTGGGTTGTTCCCCAAAGCCGCTCTTTTCTCTTTCGTTATCTGGGCTCTTCTTATAATAATAACTCACTATGTTTCAGTTGGCGCACTAACAGCGTCTTTATCTTTGCCGTTTTTTATTTATCTGTTCCATAAAGATGTTTCTTACGTTTCTGCTGGTATACTGCTTTTTATACTAATATGGTTTAGTCATAAGGGAAACATCAAAAGAATTCTTAAAGGCAAAGAAAACAGAATTAGGTTACCGTGGGAAAAAAAATAGTTTTTCCTTACATAAAATTTTATATTGTTGAAAATGGATAAACAGAAATTCTATTATATTGGAGAGTTAAGTAAAATAGTAGAAGTACCTCCCCATATTTTGAGGTATTGGGAGAAAGAGTTTGCTCACATTAAACCATTGAGAGATAAAAGAGGTAACAGAATTTATACAGAAAAAGATATATTAAGAATTAAACGTGTAAAATCTTTGGTATATGGTAACGGTTTTAGTATTAAAGGAGCTAAGAAAAAATTAAGAAAACCAAGTTCTAAACGACTGTTAGAGTCTAACAGAACCTTTTTAAAAATAATTCTAAAAGAATTGCAGGAACTAAAAAAATGTTTAAAATAGGCGTGCTGGCTTCAGGAAAAGGAAGTAACCTTCAAGCTATAATAGATTACATAAAAGATAAACAATTACCTATTGATATAAAGGTTGTTTTAAGCGATAATAAAGAATCGTTTGCTCTTAAGATAGCAGAAAAAGTTGGTATAGATAACCAGTATATCAACCCTGGCAGATATAAAACATTTTTAGAGCCTGATTCAGAAGAAGAGTTTATAAAAATATTAACTAAAAAAGATGTAGATTTAATTTGTTTAGCTGGGTTTATGAGGGTATTAAAAACAAATTTTATAGACACGTTTCCCAATAAAATAGTAAATATACACCCTTCCCTTCTACCTGCTTTTCCTGGACTTGAAAGTTGGAAACAGGCTTTTAATTATGGTGTTAAATTTACAGGGTGCACAACACATTTTGTTGAGTATGAAATCGATTCAGGACCAATTATAATGCAGGCAGTTGTTCCTGTTTTAGATGACGATACACCAGAAACTCTTCACCAAAAAATTCAAGAGAAAGAGCATATAATATACCCTTTAACTATAAAGATAATATCTGAGGGCCGTTTAAACATATTAGGGAAAAAAACATATATAACCCCCGCAAAGGAATAAGAGAATGACAAAAAACACAGAAATAGTTATAAGAAAAGCTATAATAAAAGATTGTAGTTACATAAAAAAACTTGTAAACAGTTATGCAGAGGAAGGGGTTATGCTGGCGTTGTCGGTCAACCAGATTTATGAAAGACTTAGATGTTTCTCTATAATAGAAAAAAACGGACGTCCAATAGGTTGTGGCGCCTTAAAAATAGTATGGAAAGACCTTGCTGAAATAAGGTCTATTGCAATTACCCGTTCGCAAAAGAAGAAAGGGTACGGTAAACTATTAATTGACGCACTACTTAAAGAAGCACGAGAGTTTGGATTGGAAAAAGTTTTTGCGTTAACCTATGTGCCAGAGTTTTTTGAAAAAAAGGGGTTTGAAAGAATATCAAAAAGCAAACTTCCTCACAAAGTTTGGGTTGACTGTATCAACTGCCCAAAATTTCCAAGATGTGATGAGATTGCTGTACAGATAAAATTAAACAAATGAGAAGATATATATTTTTATTTGTTGGTTTAACCATTTTGTTAACCTGCCTTAAATTTGCTGACGCAAAAATATTGTTTGGTGATAAAATCAATATTGAGCAACCTCTTTATGAAGAAGTTATTGCTTTAGGGGACGAGATTTTTTTAACCAACTCCCTTCAAAAAGAGTTTGTTGGTGTTGCAAGAAAAATTTTTGCCGAAACCGATATAAAGAAAGATTTTATAGGTGTAGGGATAAAACTTGATTTTACAGGGAAAGCAGAACAAGATATCGTTCTTATTGGTAACACTATTGAAGCAAACGGAATAAGTAATAAAAGTATGACAGTTTTTGGTAAAAATATACAATTAAATATGCTGGTAGCCAACAACCTAAAAGCGAGTGCCGAAAATATAGAAATAACAGGGAATGTTGGAGCAAAAACCACCTTATGGGGCAAAAATATTTCTGTAAGCGGACAATATAATGATATGCAAATATACGGAAACGAAATAATTTTTAAACCAGACACAATAATTAAAGGTGACCTTACGTATAATTCACCCGAAAAACAAGACCTGTCTCATATCAATATAAAAGGCAACGTTGTCTGGAGTGAACCTTTTTCTGAAAGAATAAAAACAAAAACTCCCATAGAAAAATTGAAAAAACTTTATCTTTTTTTCTCCCTCTTATTTCCAGTATTGATAATGTTTTTCTTCTTCCCAAATCTTTTTAAACAGACCACATATACATCTGGTCAAAAATATATTCAATCTTTTATAAGTGGCTTGTTTCTAATTATACCTACATTAATAGCTATCCCAATAATTTTTATAACAATCATAGGAGCACCTTTAGGTTTAATTGTTACCACTTCTTTTCTTTCTGCAATTTATATTTCAAGAGTTTTCCCATCCATATTTTTGGGTAGAATTATTTTTTATAAGGTTCAAGATTCGTCTTGGGTATGGATACTTGCTATATTTATAGGAATATTTCTTTTTACAACAATTTCTCTACACCCAACAGCTAAAATACTTCTTAACCTACTTTCTATCCCAGCAGGATTTGGTGCTCTCTTTTGGGGTAGAATGGGTTTAGTTAAAAGACTTAAAAAAGAAGGTATACTTTAAATTATTAAGCTTCTTACACTTAATTGAAGCAAAGGAGAACAGAGGAAATGAAAATCGTACTTGCGTATTCAGGAGGGCTTGACACATCAATTGCTATTCAATGGTTGAAAGATAAGTATAACGCAGAAATTATTGCTTACACTTCAAACGTAGGTCAGACAGACGACCCTGTCAAACTAGAAGAAAAGGCCTTAACAACAGGGGCAAGCAAATTCTATTTTGAAGACCTTAGGGAAGAGTTTATTAAAGATTATATTTTCCCTACACTTAAAGCGGGGGCGATGTATCAGGATAAATATCCTTTAGCAACATCCCTTACCCGTCCTTTAATTACTGACGGTATGGTAAAAGTTGCGTTAAAAGAAAAAGCCGACGCACTTGCGCACGGTTGTACAGGTAAAGGAAATGATCAAGTAAGATTTGAACTTTCAACAAGATACCTTGCTCCAGATATTAAAGTGATTGCCCCACTGAGAGAATGGGAATTCAAATCAAGAGAAGAAGAGATGGACTATGCTAAAAAATATAATATCCCTGTATCTGTAACAAAAGCAAAACCTTACAGTATTGACTGGAGTTTATGGGGAATATCGGTAGAATGTGGTGTGCTTGAGGACCCATGGAATGAACCACCAGAAGATGCATACCAGATAACATCATCTCCTGACCAAGCTCCCTCGACCCCAAAATATTTTGTTATAACATTTGAAAAAGGCATCCCGGTTGCGCTCGATGGAAAGACTATACCTCCTCTTGAATTGATAGAAACACTAACAGATATTGGTGGAAAATACGGTGTTGGTAGAATAGATATGGTTGAAGATAGGCTTGTTGGAATAAAATCGAGAGAAATATATGAAGCCCCAGCAGCAGTAATACTTCATTCTGCGCATAGCGAACTGGAAAAACTTGTATTTTCAAGAGATTTGTTTGAATTTAAAAAACTTATTTCTCAAAGATACTCACAGCTTGTATATTTTGGACAATGGTTCTCACATATAAAAGATTGTCTTGATTCTTTTGTAGATGAAAGCCAAAAATTTGTAACAGGTGAAGTAAAAGTAAAACTACATAAAGGTCAATGTACAGTGGTTGGAAGAAAATCTCCATACTCTCTTTATAGCGAGGTCCTTGCTACATACACAGAAAAAGATATGTTCGACCATAAAGCATCTGATGGGTTCCTTGAGATATTTGGTCTACCTTCAAAACTTGAAGGGGCAAGAGAAAGGAAAAAGAGAGTTTAACTACTAACTCTTTCAATAATTTTTGGTAAACTTTAACGATACCATCCAGTTACTAAATAATGGGCAATCCCTCAGTATTTTTACATCCTATTGGGGGATTGCCCATAAACATATACACTTCATATCGAAACCTACTTACACTAAACTGCAAACTTCGGCAGGCATATATGACGCTAAGAAAATAAAAGTGAGAGATTTACTCAATATTTATAACTTGTGAAACAATTTTTGGTAACTTATGTTCAAGCAATCTACCTTTTGTTAAAACTTTAGCAAAATTCTTGGCAAGCACTTTCTTTTTATCTTCAAAACTTAAACGAGTATAAATAGCCCAACCCAACTGAGGTCTCGGATCCCTCATTGAAGAGTCTGAACCAAAAATAACTCGTTCAGAACCAACAGTGTTGCATAACCATTCAATTAAACCGTTTGGTACTCCAGTAATGGTAATTTCTGCCATTATATTGGAATGTTCCAATAAAAGGTCTGCTACCAACCTTGCAAAATGCCAATCAGAACAAGAGTGTGCAATAAGAAAGGTAACATTTGGGTATTTTATTGATAGTTCTTTCATTGCTTTTATACCTACATCATTTTCTGATATATGCATAAGCCCGTACAAATGGTATCTATTTGCAAACTCCCAGTAAGAATGATATTCCTTATCATTGTACGGTATATTCCAAAAGTTGTAAGGTTTAAGCCCTCTAAACCCAAGTTTAAGGTGCAGATAATTACACATTTCAATAATCTCTTCCGAACTCTGTTGTAATGGGTCACAAGTTGAAAGCCCAACAATCTCTTCAGGTGCAATCTTTACGGCATCAACAACGGCTTTATTCCCTTCTTCTATCCACCCTCCAACAGGTGCTATCCACGACATAACAGCGGTTAAATCTACCCCTATATGTCTATTAATTTTCAATACGCCATCTATATCTCCTTCTGGCATAAGGTAAGTAGAACCAATACCGTTTAATCCTTTATGCAAGATATGACAATGAGCATCAAAAACAGGTACAGGTACAGGTTTTTTGTTGCTAACAGTTTCTACTATTACATCTTTGGACTCAGGCGCCTTTGGAGATATTTTAGGAGATTGGTTCAACAACCTTGCAAGGTTTTCTCCTGCAAACTTATCTATTTTATCCTTATCAAGTAAAGTAAAATCAACAAAACCTCTTGCAGAACCACCAGAAGATTTAAGTAAACCCGAACCAAAAAGCAACCTCTCTATTCCATACCTTTCACTAAACAACTCCACCGCACGGTTGCCTTGAAACCTATGAAACTCAAGAAAAGTGTTTGGGCAACTATCCATTACAGCCGTCATCAACCTCCATGTGTTAACCCATCTTGCATCTCCAAAAATTACTGGACAATTATTAAAAATATTACAAAACGTTACAAGGTTTTCGTAGGTAGCCACAATATTTTGTATACTCAAAAGAATAGGTATCTTCTTTTCATTTAAATAGTCAGCAAGATGCCCAAGAACGTCCTTATTAATTGGATATCCTTGTTTTGCAGGGGACATCCACACTGCTTTTACGTCTTCTCCTTCCATCATTTTTTGGAGTTCTTTAGGCTTAGGGAAATCTCCTGCCTGATGAGGCAAAACAATCCAACAAGGGAATAGGCGCTTTCTATACGCAGAAATCTCTTTAACGAGCATCCTATTAACAAACATAGGGTCATAATGGTATCCTTGTTGATGTCTTACCAAGGCTCCTGTTATACCGTAAAAATCTATATCTTCCAAAAGATGTTCCAATTTCCATCTTTCATCTGGATCTTTACCTGGTCCAGGACCATACATAGTCCAACTGTCAAAAATCATACATTCTGACATCTTTCGCTCCTCTATTTTTTCCCCTGTTTTATTATTAATTCTTTTGCTTTTTTATCTATAAATTTATGTATTTTTTTTGTATAATCTTCTGACATAACAACCATATAACATGAAACAAGAACAATCACCATACCTATAAAACTTTTAGAAGTAAAAGGTTCATTAAATATAGTTAACCCTATAACAAGATTAAAGACTGGATGCAACGTGGATATTAAAGAAGCTGTAGCTACAGTGTTAAATTTGTAGGCATAAGTTGTCATTAATTGACCAACCGCTGCAGTAACACCTATGGCTAGCAAAATAAAGCCACCTCCTATATTCATCTTAATAGGTATAAGATTTGCTGGTATAAGTACAAGCCAAAAACCTATAACACATTGAGAGAAAAAAACACTATGAGTTGACTCTGTTTCTCTTGCTTTTTTTATTATAACATTCGCTGCACCTGAAATAACAGCACCCAAAATAGCAATCCCTTCTTTAATATTGACAGCACCTACAGCACCAGAACCCACCATAAGATATAATCCGTATAAAGTAAGGAAAATGAAAAACATTTTTAAAAAAGAAACACTTTCCTTTAAAACAAAAATACCTATAATGGTAGCAAAAATAGTTGACGAATTGCTTATCATCGTTCCCCTTGCTAATCCAATATTCAATATCGACCAATAATAAACAAAAACAGCCACACCACCAAACAACCCTCTTAGTATCAGGATAAAAGATTTTGTGAACTCAAGGGTTATCTTTTTTGTAATAGCAAGAGTTCCAAGTATAGCCATACCTATAGCAAACCTAAACAAAGTTACTTTAAACGAATCTATATAAGACGCATATCTAACTAAAAAAGCCATCAACGAGTAAACTAAATTCGCACCTACAAGCCACCAGATAGATTGTTTTTCAGAACTCATATTTGATAAATTATTTTGGTTTGCGTATTATCTTTACACTCTTAAGAATAACAGGTTCCAGAGGTTTATCCATTTGATTCCGCTTCACTTTGGTTATCGCATCAACTATTTTTTGTCCTTCGGTCACCTGCCCAAAAATAGTATGCTTATTGTTCAACCAAGAAGTTTCAACTACTGTAATAAAAAACTGAGACCCGTTTGTGTTAGGACCGCTGTTAGCCATAGCCAACCGACCAGGCTTATCAAACTTTAATTTAGGCGAAAACTCATCTCCAAAAGTGTAGCCAGGTCCACCAAACCCTCTGCCAAGAGGATCTCCTCCTTGAATCATAAAGTTTGGTATAACTCTATGGAAAATCGTTCCGTTATATAATGGTTTCTTTACTTTTTGTTTAGATACAGGGTCTGTCCACTCTTTACTTCCTTCTGCCAACCCTATAAAATTCTCAACCGTTTTAGGAGCAACATCTGGATAAAGAAGACAGGTAATATTTCCTTTATTTGTTTCAAATACTGCAAATACCTCTTCTTTCCCTTTCTTTTCTGCTCCACAGAGAGAAATTGCTGCTGTAACAAAACAAACCGCTATACCTTTTAACAACATAACGTCTCCTTTACCTCGCTTTTATTATACGGGGTTATAATTTGTACTACTTTTATAGTTTAAATTGGATTACAACTTAACATTTACGCAGTTTTACATATTTTAAGCCAGACTTCTCGTCTTCTTGGTCCATCGAATTCACAAAGAAATATACCTTGCCAGGTGCCTAACATCAGAAACCCGTTTTCAATAAAAACTGTTATACTGTTACCTACTAAAACAGATTTTATATGAGCATCAGAATTACCTTCTCTATGAGAATATCTTCCGTTTTCAGGTATAACTTCTTTAAGATAGTTCAAAATATCCACCTCAACAGAAGGGTCAGCATTTTCGTTAATAGTGATCCCGCAAGTTGTGTGAGGCACATACACATAAAGAATTCCGTCTTCTATTCCAGAGTGTTTAATAAAACCTGATAATTGTTCAGTTATCTCTACAAAATCGTTCCTTTTTTTTGTTTCAATACTCAATTTGTCCATTTTAAAATTTCCTTAAAACGTATATATTAATATCTTTATTATTCCGCACCACAACAACTTCTACCAAATATATTCATATACAAACAAATAGATTTTTAAAAGCAAGAATTTTGACAATAAAAAAAGGTACTGTAATTAGAACTAAAAACAACAGAAGCAATTGAACTTTTTGCAATTATTTAACAAGTTGATTGCCTTCTGCGTCTGTCAATTTTCCAGTAGCTATAAGAATAATATCTATAAGCCACCATACACCGAAACCGCCAAGTGTTAAAAGTTTAAGTATACCCAACCCAATATACCCCATATAAAACCTATCTACCCCAAGTTCTCCCAAAAGAATAGAAAGAAGTAACGCTATAAGCCAATCTTTCCCCCTGATGAACCAGATAATTTAGTACCACATTTTACACACTTGCCATCTTTTACATCTGTTTCAGAGTCACATTTTCGACAGAACATAATTGCCTCCTTTTAACAAGTTTTGCGTTAATAAAATTGTAATCTATAACATAATTTTTATCAACTTTATTAGTATCTATTCTCTTTTATCTCTAAAACTGATATAATTAATAATATACTATGAAAAGAAAAATAAAAGAACAGCTCGATGAACTTGTAAAACTTATATCCTACCATAATTATATGTATTATGTGGAGAATAATCCTGTTATTAGTGACACTGAATACGACTTACTTTATAAACAACTTGTAAATCTTGAATTAGAACACCCTGAATTACAAAACGAAGATTCACCTACATTAAAAGTCGGTGGAACAGTACAAAAGGGTTTTGAAACGGTTGAGCACCAAATACCTATGCTTAGTATAGAGAACACTTACTCAAGAGAAGATCTTACCTCTTTTGATAATAGATTAAAAAAATCTATCAACACCTCTTCTGATATACAATATGTTGTTGAACTAAAATATGACGGAGTAGCAATTTCTCTTATATATGAAAACGGAAAACTAACTAAAGGTGTTAGTAGAGGTGACGGCCAAAGAGGAGACGATATTACAGAAAACATCAGAACAATCAAAACTCTGCCACTTGTTATTGATTACCAGAAACCAATAGAATTAAGAGGCGAAATTTATATGAGAAAGGACGATTTCTCAAGGCTTAATAAGGAGAAGAAGAAAGAGGGAGTCCCTCTCTTTGCAAACCCACGTAACGCAACCTCTGGTTCACTAAAGATGCTTGATACAAAAATAGTTGCAGAGAGAAATTTACAGTTGTTTGTATATCAATCTTTTACCGAGCAGAAACACTCTACACACTGGGAGACTCTTAAATTTATAAAAGAGATAGGATTCCCAGTTAACCCAAACAACTGGCTATCCGAAAATATATCTGATGTAATAGAGTTCTGCAATCGGTGGCAAGATAAAAAAAATCTACTTCCATACAATATTGACGGGATGGTTATTAAAGTCAATTCACTTGATTTACAAAGAATGCTCGGAACAACTTCTAAATTTCCAAGATGGGCTGTTGCTTACAAATTTCCTGCTGAACAAGTTACAACCACTTTAAATGAGATTATAGTTCAGGTTGGTCGAACTGGCACTCTTACCCCTGTTGCGATATTGTCTCCTGTTACAGTTGGAGGGTCAACCGTAGCAAGAGCAAGTCTACACAACTTTGATGAAATCGAACGACTTTCCCTTAAAATTGGAGACACAGTTTTGATTGAAAAAGGTGGCGAGATAATCCCCAAAATTGTAAAAAATATTCCAGAACTAAGAACAGGGCAAGAAACAACAATAGTTGTGCCTACAGTCTGCCCTGTATGTGAAACTCCTGTAATAAATGAAACAAAAGAGGTAGCTATTAGATGCCCCAACATAAGATGCCCTGCTCAGATTAAGGAGAGAATAATATATTTTGCATCCAGAAAATGTATGGATATAGAAGGACTTGGAGAACAATGGGTTAATATACTGGTAGATAAAGGTTTTTTATCTGACTATGGTGACATATATTTTCTCAAAAAAGAAGATTTGTTACAGATTGATGGTATGGCTGAAAAATCGGTAAATAACCTTTTAGAAGGTATAGAAAAGAGTAAAAAAAGACCGTTATCTCGTCTTATTTTAGCTTTAGGGATAAGACACATTGGTGAACGTGCAAGTATAATACTTTCAGAAAAATTCCATTCATTAGAAGTGCTAGCAAAAACTGATTTTGAGACATTATCTTCAATATTTGAAATAGGTCAGGTGACAGCTGAAAGTGTCTTAAACTTTTTTAGTCTAAATGAAAATATAATGGTTCTAAAAAAACTGCAAAAAGCAGGTGTAAACACTACCATAGAAGATGAAGAGATATCTTTGGACAAGGTTTTAGACGGTTTAACTTTTGTGGTTACAGGCACCCTAAAGAACTATACAAGAACAGGAATAAACGAATTTATAAGAAAAAATGGTGGTAATGTTTCAAGTTCTTTATCTGGTAAAACAGATTATCTTATCGTAGGAACAGATCCAGGTTCTAAATTACAGAAAGCTGAAAAACTTAATATAAATATTCTTGATGAAACAACTTTTGAAGAGACGGTGGTAAAAAACGGTTTTAAAAAAGAAAAATGAAACAGAAAGAAGATTTAAAACATTTAATAGAGATATTTTTTCAACACCTACAGGTTGAAAGGAATCTTTCAAAAAACACCCTCAAATCTTATACTTCTGATATTAATAAATTTACAAATTTCTTAAAAACAGAAAATTTGTCTTTCAGAAAAGCAGATAACGAAGTTATTACACTATTTATCGTTTTTTTAAAAAAGAAGAACCTTTCTTCTTCAACTATCATAAGAACACTTTCTACAATAAGAAATTTTTATAAATTTTTGATAGGTCATAGGTTTTTAAAAAAACCTTATTTTTTAATAGAGTCACCAAAAATAGAAAGACAACTTCCAGATATTCTAAGCCAAGAAGAGATAACAACAACAATAAATATAGCTTATTTAAAAAAATTTGCAAAACGAGATATAGCAATTTTAGAACTTCTTTATGGTGCTGGATTAAGGGTTTCAGAGATAGTAGAAATAAAACTTGAGGATATCTCTTTTGACAACAATACAGTAAAAATAAGAGGGAAAGGTGACAGAGAGAGGATAGCATTCTTAAATCCCAATTCTACCAAAGCAATAAAAGAGTACCTAACAGAAAGAGCTCAAAAGAAAAACGCAGGAGTTTCCTCTTATCTATTTATAAACAATAGAGGAAAAAAGATTTCAAGGCAAACAATCTGGAAGATAATTAAAACATTAAACATTACAGATAAAAACGTTTCCCCTCACACATATAGACACTCTTTTGCTACACATCTTCTTGAAGCAGGCCTTGATATTAGAATAGTACAGGAACTTCTTGGGCATAAATCCTTAGCAACCACAGAAATATATACACATATAAGCAAGAAACATATAAAAAGTATTTATAAAAAATTTCATCCCCGTTCGTAAAAACATAATTTTGTTTATAGTATATATATGAGTTAAAATACAACACAAATTTAACAGAAGCATTTTAATGATTGTGTCAAAAAACAATGCTCTTAAATATAAAGGCGGAAACTTCCCCTTGCATGTCATTCCGGATTTATACCGAGCACTCCCGAGGACTTGATCCGGAATCTCGTTTTTCTTGCTACCAGTGTGGGCTACATTAGAGATCCTGAAACAAGTTCAGGATGACAAAATTGGGCGTTCGGGCGATGAAATGGGCAAGTAGAAGAATAAAAGGCTTGAACCTTTTGTTAATATCCCCCCATTCCGTCTTGCAAGCCGTTTAACGCTTAGCCAAGTTTGGCAGAACGATTTTAACCAATAGGAGGAAATTATGAAAAATGTTTTGCAGATGAATTACTGGACAATAGGTGGGTTTCACGCTGAAACACCTTTGGAGAAAGCACTCCAAGAAATCAAAAAAATGGGGTTAGACGGATTAGAATTAACCTACGGTGCAGGCGAATTTGCCCCTGGCATTACAGAAAAACGTTGTAAAGAGGTTGCAAAGATTGCAAAAGACCTAAATATAAAGATTGCAACATGTGGAACTGATTTTTATATGCACACTCCGCTTGCTTCAACTTTAAAATCTAAAAGAAAAAAAGCCCTCGAATTCAGCAAAAGATATTTTAACGACTCCTCTCTTATTGGGGCAAAAGTATGTCTTGTTGTTCCCGGTTCTGTTTGGGTACCCTGGGATGAAAAACAACCTATTGTTCCCTATAAAACAGTTTGGGAAAATTCTATCAAAGGTGTAAAAGAGGCAATACCTTATGCAAAAGATTCAGGAATAAAGATTGGTATAGAAAATGTCTGGAATGGTTTCTTAACAGACCCTATGGCTTTAAAATTGTTTATAGACCAGTTTAAAAGCAGTTATGTGGGCTCTTACTTTGATGCAGGGAACTGTATTATTAACGGGTTTCCTCAACATTGGATAGAGATACTTGGGAAACGTATTTTAGCTGTACATATTAAAAATTTCAAAAGAAAGAATTTTGCTGGCGGGCTTAGTTGCTTTGGCGACGATTTATTGGAAGGTGATTTGGACTATGAAGCAGTAAAAAAATCTCTTATAAAAATCGGATATAAAGGTCCTATAACAGTAGAGATGGTTCCTTTCTCAAGAGAACCAAACCTTGTTCTACCAGATATGGAGTTAGCTTATGATACAGCAAAAAAGATGCTAAAAGTATTTAGGAAAAAATAATCTTATTTAAAAGAAACTATAAGATTCTAACATCAAAAAAGCCTTCGTGAGTCCTTAGGGGTTTGCAGAGAGGTTAAAGGGATGAGGTTACCCCCTGCTTGTCGTTCAGGACTTATCCGGAATCTCGCTTTTCTTACTACCAGCGTGGATTAAGTGAGAGATCCTGGAACAAGTTCAGGATGACAAATTGTGGCGAGTAGAAGGAATTTAAGGATAAATACTGAGATTGCCATGTCGTAAATAGCACTCTTCGCAATGACAAACAAAGGCAAAAAACACAAAAGTTCTCCCTCAGAGCAACTGTCGGGATAAACCCTCACCTTACATCCTCTACCCCAGAGGAGAGGCAAGAGGGAAGGCTTCACCAACTTTCCAAAAAAATTGAAGACAAAAAAAAAGGCAGGGATTACTCCCTGCCTTTTTAAATAATTTATGGTTAAGCCTCACGACCGATTAGTACTCCTCCGCTTAAACCCTTACGGGCCTTACACTTGGAGCCTATCAACCATGTAGTCTGCATGGGGTCTTCAGTCTGCTACTCTCATAGCAGAGGGAAGCCTAATCTTGGGGGGGGCTTCCCACTTAGATGCTTTCAGCGGTTATCCCTTCCGAACATAGCTACCCAGCAATTACCCCTGGCGGGATAACTGGTACACTAGTGGTTCGTCCGACCCGGTCCTCTCGTACTAGGGTCAGCTCCCCTTCAAGCTTCCTGCGCCCACGGCAGATAGAGACCGAACTGTCTTACGACGTTCTGAACCCAGCTCACGTACCGCTTTAATGGGCGAACAGACCAACCCTTGGGACCTTCTCCAGCCCCAGGATGCGATGAGCCGACATCGAGGTGCCAAACCTTGCCGTCGATATGAACTCTTGGGCAAGATCAGCCTGTTATCCCCGGAGTACCTTTTATCCGTTGAGCGATGGCCCTTCCACACGGGACCACCGGATCATTAAGCCCGACTTTCGTCTCTGCTCGACCTGTCAGTCTCACAGTCAGGCTTCCTTATGCCTTTACACTCGAAGGCTGATTGCCAAACAGCCTGAGGAAACCTTTGGGCGCCTCCGTTACATTTTAGGAGGCAACCGCCCCAGTCAAACTGCCCACCTATCACTGTCCCTGGTCTGGATTCACAGACTCAGGTTAGGATTTCAAAATAATAAGAGTGGTATTTCACCGTCGGCTCCACTCAAACCGGAGTTCGAGCTTCACAGCCTCCCACCTATCCTACGCATAGTATTTGGAAATTCAATGACAAGTTGCAGTAAAGGTTCCGGGGTCTTACCGTCTAGCCGCGGGTAACCCGCGTCTTCGCGGGTATCACAAATTCGCCGAGCCCCTCGCCGAGACAGCGCTTCCATCGTTACAAGATTCGTGCGGGTCGGAACTTACCCGACAAGGAATTTCGCTACCTTAGGACCGTTATAGTTACGGCCGCCGTTTGCCAGGGCTTGGATTCAATGCTGCCCCATCCGAAGATGGATGACATCTCCTCTTAACCTTCCGGCACCGGGCACTTGTCAGGCCCTATACGTACTCTTACGAGTTTGCAGAGCCCTGTGTTTTTGATAAACAGTCGCGGAAGCCATTTCACTGCGACCCTTTCGAGCAACATTATAAATAACGTCACCCTAGTAGGGTACCCCTTCTTCCGAAGTTACGGGGTTAAATTGCCGAGTTCCTTAGCGAGGGTTCTCTCGCGCGCCTTAGGATGCTCTCCTAACCTACCTGTGTCGGTTTGCGGTACGGGCACCAAATAAACTCTCTTAGAGGCTTTTCTTGGAAGCAAAACTCGATCACTTCACTCGCACTTGCGTTTGAGTTCGTACTCCCCATCACACCTTTGTTGCTCATAGATTTGCTACAAGCAGATGCTTTGGGTTGAACCGGTACAACCAATCACCGGATGACCTATTCTACTCCGTCCCCCCATCGATAATAACGCGTATTTGGTGGGGCTGGAATATTAACCAGCTGTGCATCGCCTACGCCTTTCGGCCTCGACTTAGCACCCGCCTAACCCTGGGCGGACGAACCTTCCCCAGGAAACCTTAGGTTTTAGGCGTCCCGAATTCTCATCGGGATTTTCGCTACTTATGCCGACATTCTCTCTTCCCGTAGCTGCACCCGTCCTTACAGACGAGCTTCGTTGCCCGGGAATGCTCCTCTACCCTTGTCTTCGCATTTGCTAATGACAAGCCATAGCTTCGGTGCCAGGCTTTAGCCCCGTTAAATTGTCGGCGCAGAATCACATCGACCAGTGAGCTGTTACGCTATCTTTAAAGGGTGGCTGCTTCTAAGCCAACCTCCTGGTTGTCTGTGTAACCCAACATCCTTTAACACTTAGCCTGGACTCAGGGACCTTAGCTGATGGTCTGGGCTGAATCCCTTTTGACTATGGAGCTTAGCCCCCATAGTCTCACTCCCACTGAACAAATAACGGTATTCGGAGTTTGAAAGAACTTAGCCCCTTTACGGAACCTTGCCCTATCAGTGCTCTACCCCCGTTATTCTATATAGTGAGGCTGACCCTAAAGTCATTTCGAGGAGAACCAGCAATAACTGAGCTTGATTAGCCTTTCACTCCTACCCACAACTCATCCAAGATTTTTGCAACAATCACAGGTTCGGGCCTCCTTCGCTTTTTACAGCAAACTCACCCTGGTCATGGGTTGATCGCTCAGTTTCGGGTCTACTAACTGCAACTAATGGGCCCTATTCAGACCACTCGCTTTCGCTACGGCTTCCCTGCTTAACAGGTTAACCTTGCTACAGTCAATAACTCGCCGGCTCATTCTTCAATAGGCACGCCGTCATCCCGTAGAACGGGACTCCGACTGCTTGTAGGCATACAGTTTCAGGTTCTATTTCACTCCCCTTCCGGGGTTCTTTTCACCTTTCCCTCACGGTACTTGTACACTATCGGTCAAAACCTTGTATTTAGCCTTAGGAGGTGGTCCTCCCGGATTCCTACGGAGCTTCTCGGTTCCTCCGTAGTACTTAGGTGTCTGACACAGGCGCTTTTAGGATTTCGCTTACGGGA
>Ga0172382_10002278_pt1 | contig 32538 bp, 33 predicted proteins | sample Leawel138RmetaG_FD_122245 | JGI IMG/M metagenome (GOLD analysis project Ga0172382, IMG submission 122245) | Leachate microbial communities from a municipal landfill in Southern Ontario, Canada - Leachate well 138R metaG | ecosystem: Engineered > Solid waste > Landfill > Unclassified | place...
CCACCGGCTTTACGGTCGACAGCGCCACCCAGATCACCGCCACCGCTCCGGCCGGCTCCGGAACGGTGAACGTCACCGTCACCACCCCCGGCGGCACCAGTGCGACCGGTCCGGCCGATCAGTATGTATATCAAATGCTTTCCAGCAATGCGGACCTGTCAGACCTGATACTGAGTCATGCAACACTAACGCCCACCTTTTCTACCGGCACGCTGACGTATGGCGCTGCGGTAGAGCACGCAATCAACCAGCTGACGGTGACACCAAGCGCGGCTGATACTGGAGCGACAGTGACAGTAAATGGCGTACAAGTCCCCCCGGGTACAGCCTCCGCACCCATTACGCTGAATGTGGGCGACAACATCATTACCGTCCAGGTAACTGCGGCAGACGGGACAACCCAAAAAACCTATGTCGTGACGGTCAACCGTGCCCCACAGCAAACGGTGATCGCCCCTCCCGGCACACCAGGAACTGGGGTGACAATGGGTATCCAGAACAGCAACCCGACCTGCACACTGACGCATACCGAGTTCAATGCCACCTCTGCAGCGGGAACAGCACCACCAGCGGGCTATCTCTATCCCTATGGAATGATCGACTTTGTGGCCAAGCAATGTGACAACGGTAGTACCCTGACAGTCACCCTGACTTTCCCGAATCCACTCCCGGCCAATGCAGTGCTGATGAAATACGATGCGTCAGCAACACCACCATGGCAGCCGTTCATACCGACAATCAGCGGAAATCAGGCAATTTATACGGTGATTGATGGTGGCTTGCGTGATGCCGATGCGCTGCAAAATGGTGAGTTTGTCGACCCTGTCGCCTTGGCGCTGCCTTTGGAGGAAGATGTAACGGCGATTCCAACACTGGATCGGTGGGGCATGTTGCTGCTGGCACTGGTGGCAATGCTGTTAGGTATGCAGGCCATGCGTCACAAAACGCTGCCCTGAAAAATCCAGATGCATCACGCAGACACCGCAAAGGCGACACAAGGCTGACTATCCCGCACCTGTCTCCAGAACAGGTGCGGGATACCCTCTTCTTTCCCGAGGGCTTACCCTCCACCCCGCTGCATGCCCTGATCCAGTCTTGCCAGCAGGTGTCTGCGCCCCTGCGGATCCCCCCCGGTGAAACGGTAAACGGCCCGGCTGACCGGCAGGGTGAGCAGTCCGATGCGACGTTCGGGCTGTGCTGTGAGCAGGATGTCCAGCGACACCCCCTCATCATGCACCCTCAGCAACAAGCCATCGGAGAGCGTTTCCCGCTCAACGTCACCAGGCCACGTCTGACGCAGTTCGCGTTCAAAGCCTGCCGGGGTGGAGGCCACTTCGCGGACGCACACCCCGTCAGCGTCTGGCTGCGTCGCCCCGGTCATTCAGCCGCCTGCGATCGGTGGCCAGATGGCCAGTTCGTCACCTTCCGAAAGGCAACGCGCCAGCCGCTCGGGAGGGGCTATGAACACGCCGTTTACCAGCACCAGATGCGCGCTGCGCTCAGGGATGCGATAACGGGCGATCATGTCGGCGACAGTGGTGCCCTCTTCCACCTCCAACTCCAGACAGTTGCCCTTGCGCTCGGACGGCAGACGGTCGGACAGCGACGCGAACAGCTTGAACACAATCTTCATCGGCACTTTCCCCGTACGTGTCACTCAACGGGCCAGCGCCATCGGCTGCTGGCTGCAGGCCACATAGGCTTCAACGAAGCGTAGCGGCTCGCGCAGCAGGCACTCGCGCCAGTCACCCAGCCTCACCCGCCCCTGGATCAGGCCGCGCAACGCGCCCACATGCTCGGTCAAACCAATCGAAGTGGCCCCGATGAGCACATCGTCCTTGAACTGCAGACTCAGGTAACGACTGCGCTGTTCATCCACATGTTCGACTCCGCTCCCACCGCTGTCGACCTGCTCGCCCCACCATTGACCAAACGAGGAAGAAATCAGACCTAATGTATCGAGCACGTTGATCGCCAGCACCCCGGTCAAGCGTGCGGACTGACCAGCCATGTTCAGTGCGGCCACACGTGCCTGATCAGCGGCATTCGGCTGGATTGCGGATACCAGATGCGCGCCGGTGAACAGATCGGGGGCCTCGGCAACATCGCCTGCGGCGTAGATTCCCGGCACACTGGTCTGCATGCACTCATCCACCAACACCCCCTTGGCCACATGCACCGGGGTCTGCTCCAGAAAGCTGACATTGGGCGCCACCCCTGCGGCCACGATCAGCAGATCACAGGGCAAAGCATCCCCATTCGACAACTTCACCTTCAACGGAGAATCGTCCCCCCTGTCGATGCGCTCGACTCCTGCCGAAGTCACCACCCGAATGCCCTTGCCTTCCACCCAGCGCTTGATCATGCCCCCTGCCTTGGGCGTCATCATGCGCGGCACCATGCGATCGCCCATCTCCACCACCGTCAGCTCAACACCCCGCCGGGCCAACGCCTCCATGATGATGCAACCGATGAAGCCCGCCCCCAGTTGCAATACCCTGGCTCCCGGTCGGGCCAGAGCGGCAATCGCGCGCGCATCCGCCAGCGTCCAGCAGGTGTGTACTTCAGGCAGGTCAATACCCGGAATCGGCGGACGGACCGGATGTGAACCTGTCGCAATCAGCAGGCGGTCGTAGGATTCGAAATGCCCATCGGCAAACAGAATGCGCTGTGCTCCGGTATCCAGCGCCACCGCCCGTCCCGCCAGTTCACGCACCCTCAAGCGCTCGAAATGGCCGGGAGTCTTACGCAGATAAGTACCTGACTCGTCGATGTTCTCTTCAAGCAAATATGGAATGGCCATGCGGGAGTACGGTGGTGCATCCTCACTGCCAACCATCACGATTTCGTCGGCCGGTGCAGCACGGCGCAGGGTTTCAGCTGCGACAACGCCTGCCGGGCCATTTCCCAGAATCACGTGTTTCATTCTTTGTCCTTGGTAAAACGCCCGCCCGCCGCCATGCAGTGGCTGCGAGCGGGCGTGGTAATGATGCCTGCCTCGAGCGTAAGCAGCCCGCGACTACAGACCCAGACGGGTGCGCGTTTCGGCTGAAGGTTCGCCGTCCGGTGTCCAGCCACGCAGGCTGTAATACTCTGGCAGCATCTCGCCAAGGCGGTTGACCAGTCCCTTGGCCGGACCGGTCTTTGCAGGCTCCTGGGTCAATCGTGGCGGGAGCGTGTCATCGCGGGAGGTGAAACCGGCCGCGTTGTTGAACATGCGCTCCATGTTCCAGATGCGCTCACCGACTTCGTTCAGCTTCTCCATGCTCCAGTCGCCCTCACAGGCGGCGGCCAATTGTGGCTGCACATCGGCCAGCGTCCAGGCAAAGCTGGTGAACACGCAGATGCCGGCCGAATCGAATACTGCCGTGGCATCCTGGAAAGCCTTCACCAGTGCCGGCTTGCCCTCGGTGACCAGTGGATCGGTTTTCACCGGAATGCCCAGCACTTCGGACGCCACCGTGTAGCCACGCAAATGGCAAGCCCCCCGGTTGGAGGTCGCATAGGCCAGCCCCATACCCTGGATGCCCCGCGAGTCGTACGCCGGAAACTCCTGCCCCTTCACGCTCATGGACAGTTCGGGATGGCCATATTTCTCGCACAGGCGCTTGCTGCCCAACGCCAACTCCTTGCCAAACCCCTCGCCCTGAGCGGTCAACTCGACCATCTTCGCCAACGCTTCAACCGAGCCGAAGGGGGCTTCCAGGCCAATCTGTTCTTCGCTCAGCACCCCCATTTCGTACAACTCCATGGCTGCGCCCACGGTGGCACCGAAAGAGATCGGATCCATCCCCTGTTCGTTGCAGATCAGGTTGGCATACTGCAGGGCTTCCAGGTCTCCCACCCCATTCGCGGCACCGAGCGCCCAGGCCGCCTCGTACTCCAGACCACCCGAAGCCCCCCAGTATTTCGGGTTGTTCTTGACGGTGAAATGCCCCTTGTCGATCTCGGAAATGCGTCCGCACGCAATCGTGCAGCCGAAACAGGCCGCATTCGTGACCAGATGCGGCTTGCCGTCGGACGCCCGCTTCTCGTGCATGGCCTCGGCGGAAATCCTGCCGGCTTCCTCGAACTGCACATCCCGGTGATTGCGGGTGGGCAAGGCGCCCATCTCGTTGATCACGTTCATCAGCACCTGAGTGCCATACTTGGGCAAACCCTGCCCGGTGACCGCATTGTCGGCGAGCACCTTCTTGGCGGCCTGGGTGGCCTGCATGAAGGCCGGAAAATCCTTGATTCCGGCCACGCCCCGGGTACCACGAATCGCCACCGCCTTGAGATTCTTCGAACCCATCACCGCCCCCACACCCGAGCGGCCTGCCGCCCGATGCAGGTCATTCACCACACAGGCATACAGCACCTGATTCTCGCCAGCGCGTCCGATGGAGGAAATGCGAATCTGCGGGTCCTGATGCTGACGCTTGATGATGTCCTCGGTTTCCCAGCAACTCTTGCCCCACAGATGACCGGCATCACGCAGTTCGGCCCGTTCGTTCTCGATGAACAGATACACCGGAGTGGGCGAACGCCCTTCGAAGATGACCATGTCCCAACCCGCGAACTTCATTTCGGCGCCAAAGAAGCCACCAGAGTTCGAACAGGCAATTGCTCCGGTGAGCGGTCCCTTGGTCACCACCGTATAGCGCCCACCGGTCGAGGCCATGGTGCCGGTGAGCGGTCCGGTGGCCATGATCATCTTGTTGTCGATCGACAACGGATCGACCCCAGGGTCGATCTCCGACACAAGATACTTGGTGGCCAGGCCACGCGACCCCAGATAGTCCTGGGCCCATTCCATGTTCAAGGGTTCTTCGGTACAGGTGCCTGCACTCAGGTTGACCCGCAGAATCTTTCGGTTCCAGCCCATGTCATCCTCCTCAGGCAGTGGTTGCGGGGGTGTTGGCCTTCGCGGCCCAGGCCTGCATGCGCCCGTAACCTGTCCAGTCAGCGTCAATGTAGGTGATCGCCCCGGTCGGACAGGCTTTCGCACAGGCCGGATCGCCGGCACACAGGTCACACTTCTGCACCTTGCCCGAATCCTGGCTGTAGTTGATGGTGCCAAACGGACAGGCAATCGTGCACACCTTGCAACCCACGCAGGTGTCCTCAAACACCATCTTTGCACCCGTGCCGAGATCGATGCGGATCGCATCGACCGGACAGGCATTCAGGCACCATGCCTCGGAGCATTGGGTACAGGTGTAAGGCACCTTGCGACCCTCATGCTCGAAGCTGAACACCTTGATGCGGGATTTCGCCGGATTCATGATCCCGGTGTGCTCATACGAACACGCCATTTCGCACTGCAGACAGCCGGTGCATCTGGCCGGATCAATGTGAAGGGATTTCCACATTGGCTGACTCCTCCTTGGATGTAGGCACTACGGACATGCGCCCTGCCACACTTGCCAGCCAGGGACGCCCTTATGTTTTTTTATTCATACCTCAACTAAAGTAGCATTGACCAAACGGCAAAGCAAATACGCCAAAACCCTGACCTCCCCCCCTGAAAACAGGGGGCCCTGCATCGCCTGACCGGGTTTTCATCATCAGAATCAATCTTCAAGGACTTGCAATTGGCGTATACTTCGAGTAAGCAAAGTTTTATGGAAACCATCGTCGGCTTTCTGACGTCTTACCGCTCAACAGGTTGAGCACCCGTCAAAAGGCAAGGAGGGCATCATGATCGAGATGAACAACGCACTGCAGATGAACCGCCTGGACCAAGTCGCACCGGTCGGGACGGAGATGCCGCAGCGCAGCGATGCCCTGCCCCCTGCCGGCGCCCCGAGCGAGCAGACCGTGCCCGGCGTGCAGGTGCAAATCAGCACCGCAGCGCGCGAGGCTGCAGCCAACGATCGCCTGCCCCCTGCCACGGATCCGACCCGCGACAGCGCGCCCACGGCATCCCAGACACAGGAAGGCAGCAGTTCGGCACGCCAGAGCGCTGAACAGGCTGGCGGGGCGGCCCGCAATGACAGCAACACACGTCAGGATGCCGCTCAGGGCATGAGCTACTCGCAGTCCCAGGCCATCCAGATGTTCAACAAGACTGCGGGCATTGGTGTCGAACAGCCCGAACCTTCGGCCCTGCGCACAACCTGATCGCAGACGGGTGCCAGCGGATTCTCCAATCCGCAATGGCACCCGGACGATGCGCGGCTGACAGCCCGAAGGGTGCTTGTCGTCCGCCTCGATTGAGCAGACAGTCATGCTGAGCGGCCTCTCCACCTTTCCTGCCCCCACCCTGTTTCCCCAGCCCTCACGGCCCTTCGCCGGCACTCCGGAAACCGGGGCCGCAGGTGCTGCCTCGCCGCCCCCCCGGAGCAGCAGCCCAGCACAGTCCGGCACTGGCAATGCGCAGAACACGCAAGAATCCACCCGCAGCGGCCAGGATGAAGAGCGCAGGAAGCCGGGACAGACCGTCGCCGACCCGCGCAAGCAGCTGAGCGAGGCCGAACTGGATCAGCTGCGGGAACTGCAGAAACGAGACCGTGAAGTACGTGCGCACGAACTGGCGCATGTGGCCGTGGGCGGGAGTCTGGTCACGCAGGGCGCAAGCTTCAGCTATGAAACCGGTCCGGACGGCAAGCGCTACGCCGTGGGGGGGGAGGTGCGGATTGACACCTCACCCGGCAAGACTCCGGAAGAAACACTCGACAAGGCACAGCAGATCAAGGCTGCCGCGCTGGCGCCTGCGAATCCGTCACCACAGGACAGACAAGTAGCCGCAATGGCCAACCAAATGGCGATGCAGGCGCAGATCGAACTGGCGATGCAACGCCGCGAAGAAGCACGCCAGGCCACACAGGACACCCCCGGAGAAGGCGAAGGACGCACCGTCAACGCGACTGCCAGCAGCAGTCGTGCCGACGAAGCGAGCAACACAACGCCACAGGACGAAGGGCGCTCACGCATCAACGAACAGCGCATCCAGGGCAGCTATATCGCCGCTGCCAGCGCTCCCGGACAGCCGATGAGGGGCGGACAACTGAGCGCCTACGCCTGAACAGCCGCCCCGCTGCAGGGTATCAACGCGTCAACACACCCTGCATTGACTCATGTATCCGCGCGTGGCGACCGCGACGGGGCCGTCAGACGTGAATACCACAGGGCGCACACGAACAGCGCCGTCGCCAGCAGGGCTTCGAGCACCGCAAACACCCCCATCAGACCGGGATCGAACATGCGAATCAGGCCTTCGCTCAGGTACAGCAGCACCAGCATGGACAACCACTGATAGGTGTAACGGCGCCCCTTGAGCACACCGAACACAGCGCCCATCAATGGCAGGGCCTTGAGTGTCAGCCACGACCCGCCCGGCCGGATCGGCGCCAGCCATCCCTCCCAGATGACGCACAATGCAATCAACGAAAACAGCAATATGCTGGACAGGAGACTCAGACGCTGCGCGGTCATCACAGCCCCTCCAGCCGGAGTGCGACCTGTGCGACACGCTGCCCCAGCACACGCGCCAGACGGCCTTCCTCGTCGGTCAGATCGGCCAGCCCTTCGCTGCCAGCCACATGCGAAGCGCCATACGGCGTTCCTCCGCCACGCGTGGCGTTCAGGTCTGGCTCGGTAAACGGCAACCCCACCAGCACCATGCCTTGATGGAACAGAGGCAGCATCATGCTGAGCAAGGTACTCTCCTGCCCGCCATGCAGGCTGGCGCTGGATGTGAAGACCCCGGCAGGCTTGCCCGCCAGGCTGCCATTCACCCAAGCCGCCACCTGAGCATCCAGGAAATACTTCATCGGCGCCGCCATGTTGCCAAAACGGGTCGGGCTACCCAGCACCAGTCCGGCGCACTCCTCCAGATCGCGCGCCTCGGCGTATGGCGGGCCTTCGGTGGGGATGTCATCCTCCACCGCCTCGCACACTGCGGACACCCGGGGCACGGTACGGACCCGCGCGCAGGCGCCCGGCACCTGATGAATACCGGCCACCACCTCTTCGGCGAGCGCCCTGACCGAGCCGCGATGGCTGTAATAAAGCACGAGGATTTCTTTCATTTGCACAATAGCTGACTAAAATGCTGCGATTATACCGCGCCCGACGACCCGCCCCGGCCGGCAGCGCCAAGCCCAACAGCACGGATCATGCTTCATGATATTTGCCCTGCGTGACTTCGCCACCCTGCTCTACGACCGCTTCCTGAGCACCCGCTGCCCGCAGGTTGCGGGCAGCCTGACCTATACCACCTTGCTGGCCATCGTGCCTCTGGTGACCGTAACCCTGGCGGTGTTCAGCAACTTTCCGGCGTTTTCCGAACTCGGGGCGGCACTGAGCACCTTCCTGCAGACCAACATCCTGCCCGATCGCGCCGGCCAGATTGTCACCACCTACGCCCTGCAGTTCTCCGAAAAGGCCACACAACTGACCTTCATCGGCACGGTGATGCTGGTGGTCACCGTGTTGCTGCTGCTCTACACCATAGACAGCGTGTTCAACGACATCTGGGGGGTGCGCACGCCACGGCCCTGGCTTACCCGAATCACGGTGTATTGGGTCGCACTGACTGTGGGGCCGATTGCGCTGGCAGGCAGCATCTTCGCCACCGGCCGGCTGGTGGCCACCTCGGTGGAATGGATCGGCACCGGCGCACACGTCACCACGCTGTCTGCCTGGGTGGTGCCCGTCAGCCTGCTCGGCGTGCTGTTCAGCTTTCTCTACCATGCCGTACCGAATCATCCGGTCCGCGTGCTGCACGCCCTCGCGGGGGGCTTTGCAGCAGCCCTGGGCTTCATCGTCATGCAGCGGCTGTTCGGCCATTTCATCGCGAGCTTTCCGACCTATACCCTGGTGTATGGCACATTCGCAGCCCTGCCGATCTTTCTCGCATGGCTGTACATGTCCTGGGTGGTGGTGCTGCTCGGCGCCATCCTCACCTCCATCCTGCCGGCCTTCTTCGAGCGCAAGAACACCCTGGGGGCCTTTCCCGGCGACCGGGCCTGGGCTGCCAGCAACATGCTGATCGGCCTGTATCGGGCCCAGCAACAGGGCCGGATCGCAGGCTTCGATGAACTGCGCGCACTGGCTGGCGTGAATCATGACGTGGCGGAAAGCATTCTTGGAGAGATGCGCGACCATGGCTGGGTTGCCCGCACCGACGAACATGGCTGGGTGCTCGCGATCAACCCGGCAACCCTGTCACTGGCCGGCATCGTGGAGCGCTTCGCCCTGTCGCCCGAACGCTGGCTTCAGACGGGTGGCCGCTGCATTGCGCGCAACGCAGCCCTGCGCCTGAAAGATGCAATACACGCAGCCGACCTGAACCTGATCGAGCTCGCCCGCGAATCCGGCGTGCTCAGCAGCGAGGAGGCGGTCGCACACCAAGATGAAGGCGATGAAGAAGAGCCATGCCGGGAGGCGACGGAGGAAGAAGCAAAAACAGGGGAAAAAGAAGAGGCAGAGACGACAGCAAGCACTGACCTCACCGAGTCGGTGCCTGCACCCACAGAATGCGTCACCGACGATCAGATCGGGAAGGGGTCGACCTCGTATTGAAACAACTCGACATCGGCAGTCTGCATGTCCAGACTGAGCACCCTGCCCTGCGCCACGTACAGTGTGCCGGTCTCCCGGACCATCACGAAACGGCGTGAGCAATATGTGCCCGCTGGCGCAAGCACCGCTGCATTATTACGGTGACCGGGCATGGGCGGCAGCAACAGGGCAGGTTTGGTCACCTTTGGTTCACTGCCACGAAAGGCAATCGACACCGCCGCGCACGCCGTGGCCAGCACCTGAAGACCCAGCTCAACCTGCTCGCCTTCGTGCTGCCTGACCCAGCGCACCACACAGATCGACCACGCTTCCTTGTTGCTCCGGCGCAGCCCCAGCGCCATGCCTGCACTCAGATTGACCTCGGCATCGGCCACGCTGATGATGCCATAGCCGCCCGCGCTCTCGTTGCACACCATCCATTCGGCTACCTCCGGGGGCGCGCTGCCCCCACGGTGCAGTTGCCACAAATTACGCAACCCGGAACACACCTGCACCGAATACAGATGAGGTCGTCGTACATGCTCACGACTCGGCGGCGAGAGCCAGCGCTCCCGCAAACGCCCCAGCAAGGCCAGCACCTCGACCGGCGACAACCCCAGCGGCAGACCCGACGCATCCGGATCGAGCAGATCGGCATCGCGCTCCAGCCCCACCACTTCGGCATCGGAAATGCGCCGCTCCAGCCATTCGATCTGCTCGCTCACGCGCTTCGACAGACGGGCGGCAGAAAAATACAGCAAGCGCCTGCGCACCGGCGCCAGCCGACGTACGCAGGCAATCGGAGCAACATCCTCCTCCGGATCCAGCCAGAATGCGGCCGACTCGGGCAGGATGGGCTCGGTCGAAAACTCGGCCACCCCCGAAGTGAGCTCAAGATAGTCATACACCCACACCAACTCACGGGCCGTCAAGCTGTCGGGTTGCAGCGCCGAAATCGACGCCATGCGCTTGAAATGCCCCATCCCCGCCACCGCGCTGCGATGCGGATCACTGGCCGGAACCAGTTGCGCAGAGGCCTTGTTGATTTGCGAGAACACCCGGTAAGCAAGCGCCCACAATCCCTGCGGCGCCTCCGAACCGCGCATGGAGGCGAGCATGAAGGCTTCGCCCAGCAGACGCATCGCCCGGACCCGCAGCGCAATCGGCGGCGTCGCATGCCCTTCGTCCGCCCCCTGCTCCAGGCGATCAGCCAGTTCGTCATGTGCCCGGGCCAGATCGGTAAGACCGCTCGACAGGCGACCGCACGCTTCATACAACTCACGCGGCACCGGCAGGCCCGCAGACAGCAACCGTGGCTTGATGCGCCCAACCAGATCGAGCGCACGCGCATCGAACCCGTCAATGCAGACGGTGCTCTCCGGGCGCGACGGGAGCAGCTTCAGCCATCGCTCCAGATGTCGCCTGAGCTCAACCAGATCATGAAAGCAGTCCTCGGCAGGCTCAGCGGAAAGCCAGCCAAGGATATGGGTCATCGGGTCGTGGGAGGGCTGCGAAGGGAGCGCCATGGTCAGCGAAAGTTCGGAACAGTTCCCGCATTCTATTCAACTTCGCCCAACTTGGGCGGCCATTGCTGGCCCATGGTGCGAAAACAACACAACCCGCTGCCCACCGCTCGTCCCCATCGACCGGCCGCCGGCACTGTGCCCACGGAACAACTGTCACACGGCAGTTGAACTGAAGCCTCTTGTTCGCTATCATTGCGCGTTTTCGCACAAACCAATCAGGACACCCACATGGTCGTCATTCGCCTTGCCCGTGGTGGCGCCAAGAAGCGCCCCTTCTACAACATTGTTGCCGCCGACAAGCGCAACCGCCGCGACGGTCGCTTCATCGAGCGTGTTGGCTTTTACAATCCGGTCGCTTCTGGCTCTGCACAGAACCTGGTCATCAATACCGAGCGTCTGCAGCACTGGACCTCGAACGGCGCCCAGATGTCCCCGGCGGTTGCCCGTCTGGTGAAGCAGGCCGCACAAGCCGTCGCCTGAGCCACCCGGGATTCAAGCCGTAATGGTACTCATGGGGCGCATTGTCGCCCCTTTTGGCGTCAAGGGCTGGATCAAGGTCCAGCCATTCGGTGACGATCCGCTCTCCTGGAGCGAGATGGAAACCTGGTGGCTGGCACGCTCCGAAGACGCGCCCGAAGCCGACTGGCAACCCATGCAACTGGCCGAGTGCCGCGCGCATGGCAACGCCCTGATCGCACGTTTCGAGCAGGTCACCGAGCGCAACGGCGCCGAAGCCCTGAAGGGCCTTTACATCGCCGCCCCGCGCGAGACGCTGCCTGAAACCGGTGAGGACGAGTATTACTGGTCCGATCTGATCGGGCTGGAAGTGCGCAATCAATCCGGTGAAACGCTGGGAACGGTGCAGGGTTTGCTCAGCACCGGAGCTCACGATGTACTGCAGCTGAATGACGGTGAGCAGGAGCGCCTGATCCCCTTCGTGCGTGCTTATGTGCTTGATGTGGATCGCAGCGCAGGTCGCATTCTGGTCGACTGGCAGAAAGACTGGTGAGCAAGCTCCCGGAGCAGCCGGAAATGGATCGCAGTTCGCTCATTTCCGCAGGCGTGCGTCGCTACGATGTGATCACGCTGTTCCCGGAAATGTTCTCGGCCCTCACGGCCAGTGGCATCACCCGACGCGCGCTGGATCGGGAGCTGTACCAGCTTGGATTTGTGAATCCGCGTGACTTTACAGACAATGCGCATCGCACCATAGACGACCGCCCTTACGGCGGTGGCCCGGGCATGGTGATGATGGCACCGCCGCTGGAAAAGGCGCTGGATCAGGCCGCAGAACAACAACGCGCTGCAGGCCTGGAACCCGGGCCGGTGATTTATCTCTCGCCTCAGGGCGAGCGACTGGAGCACGACAGGGTTGTTTCGCTGGCCCACGCCCCTGCCCTCACCCTGTTGTGCGGGCGTTACGAAGGCGTTGACCAGCGTTTGATCGACCGGCGCGTCGATCTTGAAATCTCGCTCGGCGACTTCGTGCTGTCGGGCGGAGAATTGCCGGCAATGGTGCTGCTCGATGCCATCATCCGCCTGTTGCCCGGCGCACTGAACGATGCCGATTCGGCGCAGGAAGACTCCTTCGCCGCTGGCCTTCTGGATTGCCCGCACTACACGCGGCCTGAAGTCCACGCAGGTCAGGCCGTACCCGCCGTACTGCTGTCGGGCAATCATGCAGCAATTCGCACTTGGCGCCTGAAACAGGCACTGGGTGCCACCTGGCGACGCAGGCCCGACCTGCTCACCAGCCGAAAAATGAGCAAGACCGAATTGTCCCTGCTTGAGCAGTTCAGGCAGGAGCAAGCAGACCCGGACAACGGCCCCACGCCATGACCCGGGTCATCAACAAACCGTGTGCATCAGGCGTGTCCTGCTCTGCCACAAGGCCAAGCGCCATAGATGGAGTTATCAAACAATGAATCTGATCCAGCAGCTCGAACAGGAAGAAATCGCCCGCCTGACCGAAGGCAAGAGCATTCCCGCATTCGCCCCCGGCGACACCGTGGTGGTGCAGGTCAAGGTGAAGGAAGGCAACCGTGAGCGTCTCCAGGCCTACGAAGGCGTGGTCATCGCCAAGCGCAACCGCGGTCTGAACTCTTCGTTCATCGTGCGCAAGATCTCTTCCGGTGAAGGCGTGGAGCGTACGTTCCAGACCTACTCGCCGCTGATCGGCAACATCGAGGTCAAGCGTCGTGGCGATGTGCGTCGCGCCAAGCTGTACTACCTGCGCCAGCGTTCGGGCAAGTCCGCACGTATCAAGGAAAAGCTCAACTACAAGGCCGCTGCCGAGAAAAAGCAGCAGGCTTGAGACTGAGCCTCAGTCGGGTAGTCGCTTCATCCGTCTGGAAAAACGGGCCTTCGGGCCCGTTTTTCATGATCGGGCACACAGGAAAGATGGACACCGGACGGGAACATCGGGAATGTCATGACTGGCGGAAGAGAATGGGAGTCGAACCCACCTGGGACCGACTGACGGCCCCACCCGGTTTTGAAGACCGGTCGCCCCACCGGGGAACGCCTCTCTTCCGCTGACCCCGCGTCTGCTGATCGCGCGGGACCGTCATTGTACCTGCTGCCAGCCGGTTTCAGACAAGCTTGCCGGCGACTTCGACTTCCTCCACTGGCGGATCGCCACGCACGCAATGTGCGACTTGCTGCCCGCTGCCCACCTTGCGGGTAAAGCCCACACGGTCCAGAAACTCCAGGACCTGAATCGCCCGCTTGCGTCCGCCACCGATGAGGTCACGCAGGTCAGCCGCGCGAATTCGCCCCTCATGCGCCTGTGCAAGCACAAGCGCAATTTCGCACAAGCGAATCACCGTCGCGCGTGGATAGAACAGGTCGCGCACCACCTGAAACACCTCTCCACGCATCGCCATCTTGCGCAACAGGCTGCGCACCTGCGCCTCCTCCATGACACAGGCGGCCGCCAGATCACGCACCCAGGGCGGATTGAAAGCCCCCGCAACAAGCAGCCCGTTCAACGCATCGGCACGCTCACGGTCTTGGGGCGACAGCTCCACCGCATGTCCCGGCAAATGCCACGCCGAACCGGCCCGCGCCACACGGCCCGCATCCAGCAAAGCCTCCAGCCGAGCCAGAAATACGGGCGACGGCAATCGTGGGGCACACATGCGACGCAGCCGCTCGCGCTCCACGCCGGGTTCGTCCTCGAAGGCCTGATGATGCAGTGCCAGGCGATCGACAACCCCTTCTCCCAGCCTCTCCCACGCCTTGCGCGAAAACACATGCGCGCCGCCCCGGCCCTGCACATGCTGCACATCCGGCAACAACCCCGGCAGGGCATTGCCTGGAATATTGTGCGCGAGCATCAGCGTCTGCGCATCCATGCCCAATGGTGCAGCCTGCACCAGCGCATGCAGGCGTTTTGCCGGATCCGCCTCCTCAAGCGCCTGCAGCAGCGCAAGGCGCTCCGGACGACGTCGATGTCGGGCGGGCGGGAACGGATCGAGCACCACCGCGCCGCCCAAGGTCTCACGCCCGGCGGCATCGCGAATCACCACACGATCAGTACAGCAGGCCAGCACCGGCCGGTCGAGCACCGCCTGCACCAAGGCGGCCCCACCCGGCGCCAGCCCGCCGGCTTCGAGTGCTGCATCCAGCAACACCAGACGCGCCATGGCGTGCCCGCCCGCATGATGCAGGGTCACACTGCTCCACTGGGTCAGCTTGCGGGGCGCCTCGGGCAGCAACTGCAAACGCACATCCAGCCTGTCGGTCGCACGCACTGGCCCCGGTGCCAGCACCCAGTCACCACGCTCGATATCGCGGTAGTCCACACCGCTCAGATTCACCGCGCAACGGCTGCCCGGCCCCGCCAAGCGTGCCGGGCAGTTGTTCACCCGCAAGCCACGCACCCTGACATCACGCTGCCAGCCATCCGGGCGAATCAGCTGTACGCTGTCCCCCTCCCGCACCTGCCCGGCCAGCACGGTACCGGTCACAATGGTTCCAGCCCCAGCCAGCGAGAAGCGACGATCCACCACCAGCCGGAAGCCCGCTGCTTGCGGATAATGCATCTCTGCAGCCGCCACTGCATCGAGATGTGCCCTGAGCGGCCCGACCCCCATCCCGCTGACGGCAGATACCGGAAACACCGAGCTGTCCGCCAGACGAGTGCCGGCCATCAGGGCCTGCACTTCGGCCTGCACCTGTGCCACCCGCCCGGACGACACCCGGTCGCACTTGGTGATCGCAACCGCACCCCGTGCAATACCCAGCAAATGGACAATCGCCAGATGCTCGCGCGTCTGCGGCATCACCCCATCGTCGGCGGCCACCACCAGCAACGCATAGTCAATGCCCGCCGCCCCCATCAGCATGGTCGGCACAAAACGCTCATGCCCCGGCACATCAATGAAGGCCAGCATGCGCCCATCGCCGTCACTCACCTGCAAGGGGGAGTACGCATAGCCCAACTCAATGGTGATGCCCCGCGCCCTCTCTTCCGGAAGGTGCGTCGTATCCACTCCGGTCAGCGCCTGCACCAGCGTGGTCTTGCCATGATCGATATGACCAGCCGTTCCAATCAGCATGATTTATTGTGTAGATTTCCCTTTGGTGGCAGGTTGGGCGCCAGGTGTTCGCTGACATCCTGAACGAGACTGCCCTCATCCAGCCCGGGTCGTACTACAGTTCCATCTCACTGCGGGCGGGGATCGTCCACCGCCCCACGCGGACACCGTTGGTCCAGATAGACAGGCTGCGACTGTGCGACCGACGTCCCGTGTCACCTCTACCGCCAATCCGTTTTTCTGGCCGGCGATAGCCTCCGATATATGCCGTAATTTATTTTTTAAAATCAATATTTTACGACATATTTTCGATAGATCGCGATAGTCCCCGAAGGACCGAAGGACCTGATTTCACTCCCACTCCATCATCAACAGGCCACCTAAACCCGCGTGGTTAAAGGGAATGGCAGTGATCAACATGAGGCCTTACCGTCGCCTTTACCGTCAGAAGCGAGCATCTATTGCTGGCGCGGGAGATGGAGCGATTTGCGGGGCGACGACTCTGGCAACACCATCGTCAATCGACATACATGATACCGAACAAGGGCGAAAACTTCAGCCCTTGCATCACGGCGGAATCAGCTGGCGAGAACGGCCGTCATCGGGCGTCACGCAATGCGGCACCGAACCCAGTCGGCAGCTTCTTCAGCCGACGACATGACTCGGCACGTAAAGTCGCGTTCGATGGCTAGGTTTCGCTGCCTCAACAGTGCGTGCATGGGTCCATCGGTCAGGAGTACGTCACAGTAGCCCAGCGCCGCTTCTGCATGGTGAAAGTCGAACATGTCGTTGGCGTTCAACTTCTGCGTGCGATTCCAGCGCAAAGCCGCATGCAACAGAGCACCGACCTGCAAAGTACGCAAGGCCCGCCGACCGGCTGGCTTCCGGATGGCCGCCCGGAGCAGGCCGAGACACTGCCTGATGATTTCTTCCCGTTCTTTCGCCGAGGGCTGGGCGGCGGGACCAAGAGCCTTCCTGGCCATGTCGTGCAGCACGTCAGCGGCGATCGGGGCGGCGAGTTCCAGAACGCCGTTGATCTCGTCGCGGTAGACCTGCGCGAAGCTCTTCATTGAAGGCGCATGCACTGCGTTCTCGCGGTTCAAGCGATTGGCGATGTCGCGGAACGGCATAGTGAGCGGCCGGTCGCTCCCCATGGTCGCCACCATCTTCGAAAGAGAAAACTCCCACAGGTGGTCGAAGAACGCCTTCTGGATCACGAGTTGGTCATCCTCCGGGAAGGCCGCGGCCACCGGATGCTGGACGCCCAGGATGTACGGGACCTTTGTCCAGACCAAGTGTTCCAGTGGATGCACGCTGTGACCGGCGTTCGCATGAAGAAAGTGAGCGACTTCCGTCGCCACGCGGGTCGGTTCGTGGCAGAGCGTGATGCCGCAGCTCAGTTCGTCGATCAATTCGGCAGTCGCACCTCGCGTGGTCAGGTCCGACTGTTTCATCAGTTCAAGGAACAGCGCATCGCTGATAGGACAGACCAGTCGCCCCGCAGCGATTCCTGCAACGAGGGCGTCCAAAAGATCCGATGCACCTGGTGGACACGGCGCCCGCATTCGCGCGCCCCGCAGGTAAATCCAGAAACACTTGTCGAGGTAGATGCGGTCTCGTGCCATCACCCATTCGCCGAGTTCGATGACTCGGCGTCGCGCGTGCTCGTCAGCCGTGATTTGCGGCGTGGCGCGATGCAACGCGAATCGTTCGGCAATTTGGGCTGAGGTCAAGGGGGCTTGCGCTTCTTGTCGGGTCGAACGGACTTTGGCTTGAGATGGTCGGGCTCGCTCAGTACGAATCGAACACCACGGCGTTGCAGCAACCGTACAGAATATTCGACCAAATCGCCATTTTCGCTGCTCAGTAAATCACGCCCTTCCCGCGCATCCTCACCCTGCCCTGCTGTCGACCATCAGTGGTGTTTGAGATGCCTCGTTGGGTCGTAGCTGGACTACGACAACAATATTTCTCCGAAATCTTCCGAACCGTCTTCAGCGCCCCTCCGGCGCAGGAGAACGCGAGCCTCCTCGTCTGCCCTCGTCCTTTTGTCGCCGGAACCCTCGATCCCTGACCATGAACGCCTCCAGCATGTGCGGAATCAGAGTGGCCGCATCGACCGTCTCTCCGTAGGTTTGCGCGTGCAATGCGGCGTAGCGGTCGAGGTCCGCCTTGAGACTGATCGGGCACGTGAAGGTCAGCTTGACGCTCTCGGTCTTGGGCAGCGGCCCCAGCCGCAGCTTGCGCGCCGTGCTCATCGCGAAGTCCCCCGATTGAAGAACAGCGGTTGATACGGCCGCAGCACCAGATCCCGGTTGACGATGATGCGCACCGGCAAGCCGGGCCGCTCCGTCAACGTCGGCTGGATGTTGAGGTTGCGCCGCGTCATCTCCTGTCCGACCTGGTTTACGCTGTCCTGTAGGCTGTCGCGCCCGGCGATGACGACAGGATCGCCGTTCTGGCGGCTTTCCGGCGCAGCCAGCTCGGCGCCGATGCCCAGCAGCGTCGTCAACGCAGCGCCGGCGAAGATGCGGTCCCAATGCCAATCGACGCCATCCTCCAGACCAGCGTAGCCAGCCGGATCGGTGCCCGCCAGGTTGTCCAGCGTCAGCGAGGATGTATCGGGCAGGATGATCCGGTTCCACACGACCTGCACGCGGCTCTGCCCATAGCTCACCTGGCTGTTGTAGCGGCCCAGGATGCGCGAGCCCTGCGGGATCAGCATGAACTTGCCGGTGGCCGTGTCGTAGATCGGCTCCGTCACCGTGGCGATCACGTCGCCCGGCAGATCGGATTTGATGCCTGTGACCAGCGCGCCCGCGATCACCGTGCCGGCCATGACCTGGTACGGCGAGGCCGGCATTCGCAGGTTGCCGGAATTGCGGGTTTCCGTGGAACTGGCTTTCAGGAATGCCTCTTTCTGGTCTTGCCGGCTCTGCGCGGTGGTTGGGTCGGTGGGCTGAGCCGCCGTCGAGGCCGGTCCGGCGGCCATCGGGTCAAAACCCGACAGGCCAGACGACGGACTGGCCGTGGCGATCTGCATCGGCGCAGCAGTCGCACGCTGACCACCCGAACGGAAGAACACCGACGAGCCCGCCGCCGCTTCCGCTTCCTTGCGCTGTGCGTCGCGCCCAGCGGCGGCCGGGTCTTGGCCGGGTGGCGTGTAGCTGGGCATCACGGGCTGCTGCGACTTCACGATGGCGGGCCCCAAGTCGCCCGGCAGCGGCGGCCCCAGTTCCGGTATCTGTGGCGGCAGCTTCGAGTAGTCGGTTGGCAGCTTGTCGAGTCCTTCTGAGCGGGAGACACGATCCACGTTGTAAAGCTCGGTCTGTTCGTTCGCTCCGCGCTTGCGCGGTTGCAGCGACCACATCGTGGCGCCCAGCACGGCCACGGCGAGGCCTCCGGCCAGGATCGCCAAGGTGCGCCGGTTCAAGCGTGTCACCGCGCGCGGCTGCGCGCGCAGCGCCACTGCCTCGGGGGCAACCTTGCCCGCATGCGACGCGGCAAGATCAGGAGTGTCGTCCTGGCTCATGGTCAGTTCCCCCGCGCTACGCCGTCCGTGCGTTCGATCCGCACGGTGTCGCCCTTGTCACCGCCCAAGCGCAGTTCGGCCGCGCCGAACAGCCGATCCACGATGTAGTACGGCGCGCGGAAGCGGTAGTTCACCAGTTGCCCATCGCCTTGCGCGCCGATCACGAACAGCGGGGGCAGTTCGCCCTGCGCGATGCCCGGCGGGAACTGGATGTAGACCTTCTCGCCATCGTCGAAGGCGCGCAACGGCTTCCACGGCGGATTGTTGCCGCTGACCGCGTAGCGGAAGCGAATCTTCTCCAGCGACAAGCCGGTATCGATCGGCGCCGTCGCCTGCGCGGCCTGTGCCTGGCGCTGCAAGGCCAGCATCCGGTCTTTCGGGTACTCCCACGATACCGACGCCATCCAGGCGCGTTCGGTCGAGGTCAGCTCGATCAGGTAGGTGCGCCGACTGGTGGTGATGACCAAATTGGTCTTGAGGCCCGAGCGGATCGGCTTGACCAACACGCTGACGCGCAACGCATCGCCGGTGCCGCTGGAAGTGTCACCGACAATCCAGCGCACGGTATCGCCGGCGGCGACCGTCACCAGCTCCTCGCCGGCTTGAAGAGAGATCACCGTTACCCGTCCCAGCGCCGCATAGACCTGGTACAGGGCGCCATCCGTGAAGGGCCAGACCTGGATGGCGTTGACGTAGCCCTCGCGCGTCGGCGCGATGCGCGCCTCGGCATTGGCACGCGATACCCGCAGCTTCTCATCGGCTGGTTCCGGTGCTGTCTTGGCCTCGATGCTCTCGGACAGAGATTTCATCTGCGCCGGCATCGGCAGCACCTTCGGCACCTCCACCACTTCAATCGGCTTGGGCGGTTCTGGCAGCGGCTGGGCCTGCACCGGCTCATCGAGAGAGATGATCGGTGGCGGCGTGCCCTTCGTGGCGCAACCCTGCAGCGACAGAACTGACGCTGCAAGCGTCAACACGAAAGCGTAAAAGCGGAAAGACTGGTTCATGGCTTGGCTCCTTCGGAGGCATCGAGTTCGCGGCTCCACGACAATCCGTTGACGTAGATGCCCAATGGGTTCTTGCGCAACCGCTGCTCGGTGCGCGGGGTTTGCAGGACGGTGGAAATCACGGCGTTCCAGCGTTCGGTGCCGGCCGGCGCGCCATTGACGAAGCGCTGCTCGGTCCAGCGCACGTTGAAAGACGCATCGCTGGCGCGCACAACGCTGGTGATCTGCACCGTGACCGACTCTTTGCCGACGCGCGCGAACGGGTCATGGGTGCGCGCGTACTCGTTGAGCACGCCCGCGCCACGGTCGGTGGTGTAGTCGTAGGCATCGAGCCAGTTCTGCCGCACGACGATGGGATCGACGGACAGCGCGCGAACCAGCGTGACGAAGTGCGCCAGGTGGTAGGCGGTCTGCGCATCGTTCGGCCGGTACGGCGTGGCGGCCTCGCCGACTGCGCGGACTTGACCGGCCTGATCCACCTCCACCACATAGGGCGTGACGATGGACTGCGCCGAGCGCCAGACCAGTCCGCCCGCCATCAGCAACGCGAGCGACAAGCAGCCGAAAGCTATGAGTCGCCAGTTCTTGGCCTGCACGCGGGCCGAACCGATGCGCTCGTCCCACACCTGGGCGGCGGATTGGTAGGGAGTGGCAGGCTGCGGCGTATCGGCATAGCGCACCTGCGGTCGTTTGAATCGCATGGTTTGTTCTCCTTATGAATCGGAATCGCGCAGGCTTGGGCCGCTGCTGGAGCCGCCGCCGTCGCCTCCGCGCAGCGAGTGGGCTGCGGTCGTGGCGGTATGGCTGAGCTGCTGGCGCCGGTGCAGCCGCTTGGCCCAGGCGGGTTGCTCCTGCTTTGCGGCGTCCGCAGGGGCTTCGCTGGCAGCGGACTGGCCTCGTGCGGATGCGGCAGCGCCACCGCTGGGCGCCGCACCCGCATCGTCTGTACGGAAGGCCGCTGCCGCACGCTCCTTGAGCGAGCGAGCCCCGGCGGCCGCCTTCTGCCCGACCGCCTGCGCACCGCTCTTGGCGACGTTGCCCACGCCGGCTGCGGCGCCCTTGAGGCCGCCTCCAGCGGCTGCGGAACCCGCTTGATAAGCCGATCGCGCACTGCCTGCGGTCGAGGCTGCGGCACGCGCACCGCTGGCGGCCATCTTGGCGGCGGCTGGTGCCATACGTGCCCCGGCGGCCACCACGCTGCCAACACCCGTCGCGGCGGCACCGACCGCAACGGCGGTTCCCGCTGCGCCCACCGCTGCACCGGCCATCGCTCCGGCGCCGAGCTGCGGCGCCCCAGACACGAGGCCCGTGGCGATGCCCGGCCCGTAAATACCCAGGGCGAGCAGTGAGAGCGAAGCCAGCATCACGACAAGCGCGTGGTCGATGGAAGGTTCGTCGGGCGTGACCTGGAACTCGGCGAACAGCCCGGTGCCGATACCGACGATCACTGCCAGCACCAGTACCTTCACGCCAGACGACACCACGTTGCCCAGCACCTTCTCGGCGAGGAAGGCCGTCTTGTTCCACAACGCGAATGGCACCAGCACGAAGCCGGCGAGCGTGGTCAGCTTGAACTCGATCAGCGTGATGAAAAGCTGCACCGCGAGCACGAAGAAACAGAGGATGACCACCAGCCACGCGAAGAACATCACGACGATGGGCGTGATGTTGATGAACACTTCCGGGAAGCCGGCCATCTGGCTGATCTGGTCGAGGATGGGCGCACCGGCGTCGATGCCAGTTTTGGCCAGGCGCCCCGGCTGCAGAAACGCCTCCATGGTCAGAGTCGAGCCGGAAGCCGTGAGGCCCAGACCGGCGAACGACCGGAACACAATGCTCGCCAGCCAGTTGAAGTTGCCGATGATGTAGGCGAAGGCGCCGACGTAGAGCACCTTGCGGATGAGCTTGGCCATCACGTCCTCGCCCTGGCCGGTGGCGTGCCCCAGCCCCCAGTAAAGTCCGGCCAGGGTCATGTCGATCGCCACCAGCGTGGCGGTGAGGAACGCGACTTCACCCCGCAGCAGGCCAAAGCCTGAGTCGATGTAGGTGGAGAAGACGTTGAGAAAGCGGTCGATGATGGCAACGTCGTTCATGGCCGTTCGTCCTGCGAAGTTGTGGGCGAGTCGAAGCTGGCCGGAATCGCTGGTAACTCAGCCAGCGTCTGGTACTCGTCCGGCCCGGTGTGCCCGGAGAGGAAGCGCTGCAGGTCGGCCTGGGCGATCTGCGCGCAGAGCGCGCCGTCGTGCTCGCCGCTGTCGCATTGCATGCGCAACGCATGCAGCCGCGCCGGATCGGCGGCCAGCGCATCGACCGACAGAACCTGCGGCCGGTCGCAACCGGCCAGCAGGCATGCAAGAATGAACAGGACCGGCGCGCGGTTCATGGCTGGCCCGTCAGTTGCGATAAAAGCTCACGGACTGCGGCGTGTAGGCCGTGCCGCTGCCGAGAAAGCGCCGCGTCACCTCGCGCCCACGCTCGACAGCGGCGGCCTGTCGCGCCAGTTCCAGCGAGGCCGCGCGGTCCTGTGTGAGCCGGAGTTGCTGCGACTGTATGGACTGCTTGGCTTGCAGGGCCAGGAGCTGGTTGGTCGCCTGCATGGCCTGCAAGGCGCCGGTGGCCGACTGGCTCTGGCTCACCAGATCGGCCAGCACGCCTTCGTCCTGGGACAGGTTCTGCGACACCTGCGCCTGCATGCGCATCGCGGTCTGCAGGCCGCCGAGAGTGTTCTTCCAGCGCTCGCGCGCGTCCTGGTACATCCGGTCGCCGCTGACGGTGGCGGCGTACTGTTCCGGGTACAGCCGCGCGAACTCGGCGTCCATACGCGACAGGTCATAGGCCAGCCCTCGCGCCTGCGCGATGAGTTGCTTGGTCGTCTCCAGGTTCGAGCGCAGGCGGTTGACCACGTTGAACGGCAGGCTCGCCAGGTTTCGCGCCTGGTTGATGAGCATCTGCGCCTCGTTCTGAAGCTGTTTGATCTGGTTGTTGATCTGCTCCAGCGTGCGCGCGGCCGTCATGGTGTTCTGCACCAGGTTGGTCGGGTCGAGCACGATGTCGCCGATGCCGAACAGCGCATGCGCGGGCTGCACGGTGCCGATGGCCAGTGCGCAAGCGGTGGCCAGCGCGATCAGACGGGGTTTGAAGGAAGCATGGAACGTCATGGCAGTTCTCCTTTGGGGTGGTGGTGGAACAGGTCGGCCGCCCAGTCCAGGCCGTGTTGCCGCAGCCAGGCAGGAGCAAAACCAACGGGGGGAGCGGAGGCGGACAGCTCGTCGATCAGGCGCTGGTCCTGCGGTGTGGAAGCGCCCGCGAAGGCGAGCGTGACGGGCCCGAGGTCCAGGTCGAACAGGCGGTTGCCCAGACGCGACTGGTAGTAGTAGTCGCGCTTGGGTTGGGCGGTGGCAACGATCTCGATCTGTCGGCTGTTGAGGCCGAAGCCTTCGTAGATCGTGCGGATCTGCGGCTCGGTGGCCTGCGGGTTGGGCAGGAAGATGCGGCTGGCGCAGCTCTCGATGATCGCGGGCGCAATGGTCGAGTCCTTGATGTCTGCCAGAGACTGCGTGGCAAAGATGACGCTGACGTTCTTTTTGCGCAGCGTCTTCAGCCATTGGCGAATACGCGCCGCGAACACCGGGTCGTCCAGGAACAGCCAGGCTTCATCAAGAATCAGCAGCGTCGGCGCGCCGTCGAAACGCTCGTCGAAGCGCGCGAACAGGTAGCCCAGCACGGCCAGTACCGCAGCCTTGCTGTGCATCAGATCTTCCATTTCGAAGCACTGCACGTCCGCGGCGCCCAGCCGGTCGCGGTCGGCATCCAGCAACTTGCCGTGGGCGCCACCGAGCACATATGGCGCAAGTGCCTGTCGCAGGACGTTGGACTGCAGCAGCACCGACAGGCCGGTGAGCGTGCGCTGCTCCACGGGCGCGCCCGCAAGACTGACGAGAGCCGACCAGATGGCCGCCTTCTCGTCCGGGCCGACACTGATCCCCTCATGCCGCAGGCGGCCTTCAACCCATTCAGCCGCCCAGGTGCGATAGCCCTCACGGTCGATGCGGGCGAGTGGCTGAAACGCGATCGAACCGTCAGCGCCCAGATCGTAGTGCTCGCCGCCCAGACCAAAAATGGTGGCGCGCATCGAGCGCCCCATGTCGAAAGCGAAGATCCGCGAACCGGGATAGCGGCGGAACTGCATCGCCAGCGTGGCGAGCAAAACCGACTTGCCCATGCCGGTGGGGCCGGCCACCAGCGTGTGCCCCACGTCGCCGATGTGCGTCACCAGCCGGAACGGCGTCGCGCCTTCGGTGCGCGTGACGATCAGCGGCGGGCCGCCGAGATGGTCGTTCTTCTCCGGCCCGGCCCATACCGCCGACACCGGCATCATGTGCGCCAGGTTCAGCGTCGAGACGATGGGCTGACGCACGTTGGCGTAGGCGTTGCCCGGAATGGACGACAGCCATGCATCCACGGCGTTGAGCGTTTCGGGAATGGTGACGAAGCCCCGGCCCTGGATGGCACGCTCCACCATGCGCAGCTTCTCGTCGGCTGCGCCGGCGTCCTCGTCCATGACGGTGACGGTCACCGTCAGGTAGCCGAAGGCAACTTGATCGCTGCCCAGCTCCTGCAAGGCAGCATCCGCGTCCGCCGCCTTGTTGTTGGCGTCGGTATCGACCAGCGGCGACTCCTGCTGGAAGAGGGTTTCGCGCAGCAAGGCGATGACGTTCTTGCGCTTGGCGAACCACTGGCGGCGCAAGCGCCCCAACTCCCGTTCCGCCTCGGCTTTGTACAGGCAGAGAAAGCGTGTGCTCCAGCGATACGCAAAACCGAGGCGGTTCAAGTCGTCCAGAATCCCCGGCCAGGTCGAGGTCGGAAAGCCCCGCACCGACACCACGCGCAGGTGCTGGTCGCCCAGCATGGGCGCCAAGCCGCCGACCAGTGCGGAATCGGTCAGCAGCGCGTCGATGTGGAACGGCACTTCGGGAACGCCGACGCGGTAGCGCCGCGTCGAGATGGAGGCGTGCAGGTAGGTCAGCGTCTGGCTGTCCTCGAGCCAGGCGATTTCCGGCATCACGCCGTCGAGCAGGTCGAAGACGCGATCGGTTTCCGCGACGAAGGCTTGCAGGCGCTCGCGCCAGTCCACGCCATTCGTCGGCGTGTTCTCGTAGAGCATCTTGGCTGCACGGGCACGGGATTCTTCGGGCGGCAAGTACACCAGCGTCAGGTGATAGCCGCTCTCGAAGTGGTTGCCCGAGTCCTCAAAGGTGGCGCGGCGTTCCTCATCCACCAGCCACGACAGCGGTTCAGGGAACTCCGAGTGCGGATAGTCGGCAGCGGCACGGCGTTCGGCTTCGATAAACAGCGCCCAGCCCGAACCAAGCCGGCGCAGCGCGTTATTCAAGCGCGCCGACGTGGCGATCAGCTCGCCTTGCGTGGCGCTGTCCAAATCCGGCCCACGAAAGCGTGCCGTGCGCTGGAACGAGCCATCCTTGTTCAGCACCACGCCCGGCGCGATCAGCCCGGCCCAGGGCAGCCAGTCGGCCAGCAGCGCGGGCCGCTGGCGGTATTCGGCAAGATTCAGCATGGCATCTCCCTCACACGTCCAGCAGCGGCTTGTGCTTGATGTGCCTGGCGAAGACCGGCATGAACTGCGGATCGACACGCGCACCCCAGACCGCCAGCGAATGGCCGACGATCCAGAGCACCACGCCGGGAATCCACAATTGCAGACCCAGCCCGACGGCAGCGGCCAGCGTGCCGTTGGCAATCGCCACGGTGCGCGGCGCTCCTCCCAGCAGGATCGGCTCGGTCAGCGAGCGATGCAGCGGCACTTCAAAGCCCGGAAGATCAGTGGCCGTGCTCATACGACGGCCCCGCCGGAGAAGCTGAAGAACGAGAGGAAGAAGCTCGAAGCCGCGAAGGCAATGGACAGGCCGAAGACGATCTGGATCAGCTTGCGAAAGCCGCCGCTGGTATCGCCGAAGGCCAACGCCAGGCCGGTGGCGATGATGATGATCACCGCGACGATGCGGGCCACCGGCCCCTGGATGGATTCGAGGATGGATTGCAGCGGGCCTTCCCACGGCATCGAGGAACCGGCGGCCTGCGCCGTGCCCGCCAGCAACAGCATCAACACCGCGAGCAGCAACCCTTGTCCTGCGGATCGGGCCAGGCGATGTAAACGCGCCAGCATGGGCAGCGGGGAAAGCGGATTTATAGAATGACGGAAAGCATCAACGTGCGTCATGGCAGTTCTCCAGGTTGTTCAGGGATCGAGGAAGGCGCAGCGGCAGCGGCTGCGAGAGGAACAGGCGGCAGCTCGGGAAGCGGCGCTTCCAGCGCATCCGCCAGGCGGTAGCCCGCGCCATCGAAACCGACGACGCGGGAAATGGTTTCGACGTGGCGCTTGCGGCCACGGCCTGCGATGTGGATCACGACATTGACCGCCTCGGCGATCAGGGCGCGGGGTGGATTCACCGCCACTTCGAGGATTAGTTGCTCCAGGCGCAGCAGCGCGCCCAAGGCGGAGCCGGCATGGATGGTGGCGATGCCACCGGGGTGACCGGTGCCCCAGACCTTCACCAGATCCAGCGCTTCGCAGCCGCGCACTTCGCCCACGATCACGCGATCCGGGCGCAGCCGCATCGTGGCGCGCACCAGCTCCTGCATCGACACCACGCCTACGCGGGTGCGCAGCGGCACATGGTCACGGGCGGCGCATTGCAGCTCGATGGTGTCTTCGAGCACCAGCACGCGGTCGCCGGTGGCGGCGATCTCGGCCAGCAAGGCATTGGCCAGCGTGGTCTTGCCGGTGCTGGTGCCACCGGCGATCAGGATGTTCTGCCGCTCGCGCACGGCATGGCGCAGGAACTCGGCCTGCCCAGCGGTCAGGATGCCATCGGCCACATAGCGATCCAGACCGATGATGCTCACTGCGCGCTTGCGCAGCGCAAAGGCCGGGCCAGGTGCGGCGGGCGGCAGGATGCCCTCGAAGCGTTCGCCCGTCTCCGGCAGTTCGGCGGTCAAGAGCGGTTGGCCGCGATGTACCTCCGCACCGACATGGGCGGCCACCAGACGAATGATGCGTTCGCCATCGGCCTCGGGCAGTTCGACGCCGAGCGGCGCACGGCCAGAGGACAGACGATCCACCCACAATGTCCGGTCGGGGTTGAGCATCACTTCCACCACGTCCGGGTCTTCCAGCGCAGCGGCAATCACCGGCCCCATCGCCGTGCGTAGCATCTGGATGCGGCGATCCTGGGACGCTGTAGCGGATGAGCGCGGTTCGGCTGGGATTTGAGGAACGGCACTCATGGCGCACGCTCCGCAGTGCGTTCATGGGCGGCAGCCATCGCCGCCGCCTCATCCATGCGCATGGGGTCGGGGTGCAGTTCTTCCACCACGTCGCGCACCAGGCTGCGGCCACGCAGGAGGTGGCGGCCCAACTGTTCGACGAACTGCTCGAAGCGCGCCTTACCCTGAGCACGAGCCGCATCCTGATGGGCTTCGGGCACCGGCGTACTGACGGTCAGGTAGTAGCGGATGAACAGCGCCAGCGTTTCGATCTGGATGTTCTGGTCACGCTCCAGCCGCTCAGCTTGCCGCGACAGGCGATCTAACCGCTTGGCAATAGCGGCCTCACGCTGGTCGCCGGCATCCGGCGACAGCCAGGACGCCAAGGCAGCGGCGACGATACTGGACTTGGACACGCCTTTCTTGGCGGCCAGCTCGTCGAGGCGCTTGGCGTGCTCGTGCTGGATGAACAGGTTCAATCGGTATTGACTCATAGGTCGATTCCGTCGTTGGGGTCGAGAGAAGCCAGTCGCGCCGTGCGTTGCAGGGCGGGGTCGAGCTGGCCGGGAAGCACCGGGGGCATGTCTTCGTCATCGAGCAGCGACAGGTCGCTGGCCGAGGTATCCATCGCGGGGGCATAAGCGACGGCTTCGGAGAGTTCGGGCTGACGGCGCGGTCCTCCGTCGTCGGTCGAACCCAAGGCCTCCAGGTCATCTCCGGATGCCGTGGCCGTTGCCGCAGGCACCGCAGGTATTGCCAGGCCGCTCCAGTCGTCAGGTCGTGCAGGCGGCACATCGGCATAGCCGCCCGCCGTCACCGCAGGCGGCGGCAATACCCGTTGCTTGAAATTGGCGTCGGCGAAATAGCGCAGCTTTTTTGCCTTGATCGGCGGGAGGCTGGACACCATCACTACGGATTCATCGGGTGGGAGCTGCATCACTTCGCCCGGCGTCAGCAGCGGCCGCGCCGTCTCCTGCCGCGACACCATCAGGTGCCCCAGCCACGGCGCAAGCCGGTGGCCTGCGTAGTTGCGCTGGGCGCGCAACTCAGTGGCCGTGCCCAAAGTTTCGGAAATGCGTTTGGCCGTGCGTTCGTCGTTGGTGGCGAAGGTCACACGCACATGGCAGTTGTCCAATATCGAATGGTTCTGGCCGTAGGCTTTGTCAATCTGGTTCAGACTTTGGGCGATGAGGAAGCTGCGGATGCCGTAGCCCGCCATGAAGGCCAGCGCTGTCTCGAAGAAGTCAAGGCGGCCCAGCGCCGGGAACTCATCGAGCATCAACAGCAGCTTGTGGCGACGCGCGATGCCGTCGCTGCCATCCAGCGATTCGGTGAGCCGTCGGCCGATCTGGTTGAGGATCAGGCGGATCAGCGGTTTGGTGCGCGAAATGTCCGACGGCGGCACCACCAGATACAGCGAGACGGGATGCTCGGATGCAATCAGGTCAGCGATGCGCCAGTCGCAGCGCGACGTGACTTCGGCCACCGTGGGGTCACGGTACAGGCCCAGGAACGACATGGCCGTGCTCAATACGCCGGAACGCTCGTTGTCCGACTTGTTGAGCACTTCGCGGGCAGCGGATGCAACGACGGGATGCTGGGTATCGCCCAGGTGTTTGGTCGTCATCATCCGGTGCAAGGTCAGCTCGAACGGGCTGGCCGGATCGGACAGGAAGTTGGCGACTCCACACAGCGTCTTGTCTTCGCCTGCATAGAGCACATGCAGGATCGCGCCGACCAGCAGCGCGTGACTGGTCTTCTCCCAGTGGTTGCGCTTCTCCAACGCGCCTTCGGGATCGACCAGGATGTCCGCGATGTTCTGTACATCACGCACCTCATGCGCGCCGCGCCGGACTTCCAGTAGCGGGTTGTAGGCTGCCGAACTGGCATCGGTCGGGTTGAACAGCAGGCAGTGCGAGAAGCGCGAGCGCCAGCCTGCGGTGATCTGCCAGTTCTCGCCCTTGATGTCATGGATGACGGCCGAAGCCGGCCAGGACAACAATGTCGGGACGACCAAGCCGACACCCTTGCCCGAGCGGGTGGGTGCGAAAGTCAGGACGTGTTCCGGGCCTTCATGGCGCAGATACTCGTTGCGATACTTGCCGAGAAAGACGCCAGCAGGCTGCGTCAGCCCTGCCTTGCGAATGTCGGTGGCATCGGCCCAGCGGGCCGAGCCATAGGTCGTCACCTTGCGCGCCTGGCGCGAGCGCCACACCGACATGGCGATGGCGACCACCACAGCCAGCAAGCCGCTGCCAGCCGCGATCATGCCGCCGGTGTCGAACACCTGCGGCGCGTAGGCGTCGAAGAAGAACCACCATTCGAACAGCTTCCATGGGTAATAGACTGGCGTACCGTGGAAGTCGAACCAGGGCGAGCCCAGGCGTAGCTGGTAGCCCAAGGCGGCAGCTGTCCATTGCGTGGCACCCCACACACCGGCGATCACGATGCCAAAGACGGCGGCGATCTGCCCGAACAACACACCCTGAGCCTGCATACCTTGGCCTCCGATTTCTCCTGCGCTGATTCCCCGTGGGAAACGCGGCACAAAGGCGTGCCGCAGGCGTCAGGATCGGTGCCGGTTCAGTGCCGGTCAAAGACCGTTATCGGCAGCAAGGTGATGCAAAAAGCATGGTTTCATGCAGGGGCGAAATCAGTAAAAAAGCCTCAGGCGCGAGCGCACTGCGGCGTGTCGAGAAAGAAAACGAAGATATGCGGCAAGCCGCCAACGGTCAGAACTTCGGCGGCGTTTCCGATGGCGTGTAAGGCACCTTGCCGTCGCCGAAGAAGCGCTTGTTCGTCGCTTCGGCCACCCGGTTACACAACACGTCGCCCATCGTCGGCCGCTCGGTCTTGCACTGACGGCGCAGTTCCTTCAAACGCTCGGGATCAGCGGCCAGTTCGTCCACGGTCGGCACATTGGCTTGCTGCTTCGGCGGCTCGGACGGGCCGCAGGCCGTGAGTGCTGCAACCAGCAACAAAGGGGTAAGTCGCTTCATGGCTCGATGTCCTCCGGGGGATCTGGTTCAGGTGGTCGCGCGGGTCTCACGCCTTCGGGCAAGTCGATGGCCTGCACCCTTTCGATGAATCGAGACAGCACTTCCGAAGACTCACCTTCTCGATGCAGCAGATAAGTCGTTAGCACAGGGGAACGGCCCGCCAGAGGCCGCGCGACCACACCCGGCTCGCGGCTGGCCGCGATGTGTGGTGCACCAGTCAGGCCCAACGCAAAGCCGGCCGACACCAGCGCCATCATCAAATCGCAGGACGCCACGCGCTCAGCAATCAGCGGCTCCATGTCCGAGCGGCGCAGCACGCGCTCGACTTGGCGCGCATGGCCTTCGCATACTTGTGGATCGCACAGCACCAGAGGATGGCGCAGCAACTCTTCCAGCGGTATGCGCTTGTGCCTGAGCAGTGGATGCCGCGCAGGCACTGCCACCATCAGGGGGTCACTCCAGACTGCTTGAGCCACGACGCCATCGCCCAATTCATCGGACTGCGCGAAACCCACGTCGTAGAGGTCATCATGCAGCCCCTTGATCTGTTGTGACAGCGGCACCTCGAACAGCCGGATCTCTACTTCGGGCTCCTCCTGCCGGCACAACGCCAACAAGGCCGGCAGACGCGACGGCGTGATGCCGTCGGACAGGGCAATGCGCAACTGACCATGAAAGCCATTGACCGCTGCCTGCACGCTGTCGCGGGCTTGTTGCAAGGCCGTGAAGATGCGCGGCACATGCTCCAGAAACAGCTTGCCTGCCCGTGTCAGCTTTGTGCTGCGGCTGGTGCGGACGAACAACTGTTCACCCAGGTCTTCTTCCAGCTCTTTGATGGTGCGGGACAGTGGCGACTGCTCGATGTGCAGCCGCTCGGCTGCCCTGGCAAAGTGGAGTTCTTCAGCCACTGCTAAAAAGCATCGGAGGTGGCGCAACTCCATATCGACTCCCTCTCCTCACTTAGCACAGCATCTTGCTGGGGCGTACGACCTGCTCTTTCATGAGGGAAGGCCGGTCAATACCAGTTCACCTTTGGGAGCAGGCGTTCGAGCGACATTCATGATCCAGCAAACGCATGAGAAATAGCCGATCAAGGCACATATCTCCACTACGCCACGCTCGCCCCAACGTTCTCTCGCAGCCTCGTAGGTCGAATCACTAACACCGTGCCGATGCAACAGCTCGGTGGTGAATGCCCATGCATCGGCCTCCTCCTCTGTCATTGTGCGAGGACGGGTCGCTTGAGCCATGTCCTCCAGTGTGGTTTCGGCTACGCCCGCGCCTATCGCCAGAGGAAAATGGACAGCCCATTCAAACTGATTACCTAATTCGCGAGCAACCAGCAAAGTCACAAACTCGTTGACATTTTTTGGCAGAACAGATTCAAACCGCAGATATTCTCCGACGCCGGCCAGTCGCTCAAGCAATACCGGGCTTTGCATCAAAGGAATGAAAGGCCCTTTCACTCCTTTTCGGGGCCCGGCAATCAATGCATCGACTGCAACTCGTTGAGCCTGCGTCATAGACTCCATCGGCGGTAAGGGCAAACGCTCGCTGCGCTTTTGACCAAAGCCTTGCTGAATGGTTGTGTTCATGGGTTCTCCTAAATGAAAGCCTATCGAGAATTAAAACGAACGAGCAATGCGCTGCTTGTCAGTAATGCTGATATCCCTAACCACAGCGCCGAATTGAATGGCCAGCCCACTCGAAGCAAGAAATTGGCTGCAATCGGGCCTGTTAGCTGACCAACAGCAAATGCAGCAGTCATTGATGCCAATAGCTTCTGTGCGTTATGACCTGCCTGTTGCCGAGCCTCCTGCAAACCGATCAAGGTTATGAGCATGAAAGTTCCGCCCACGCAAAACGCAGCTACCGAGAGCCCGAATAGGCTAGGTACGACGATGGGCATAAATATCCCAATGGCCATGACCACTTGCGCACCAGCCCAGATATATTTCCGGGGCCAACGCACAAGGAAACCTACGCACAATGTGGACAGGGCCGCAGCCATACCGAATAGTGGCCACACCCAACCAAAAAGGGCGTTGGTGCTTAATTAGCTGATGTTGATATTCCGATTGGCTGAATTCTGATTTTTCGCGATGAGTTCCCCTTTTTCCCTGCCTCCTTCATGCGATGGACGCAATTTGCCCAGCCCGG
>Ga0172382_10002279_pt1 | contig 32532 bp, 29 predicted proteins | sample Leawel138RmetaG_FD_122245 | JGI IMG/M metagenome (GOLD analysis project Ga0172382, IMG submission 122245) | Leachate microbial communities from a municipal landfill in Southern Ontario, Canada - Leachate well 138R metaG | ecosystem: Engineered > Solid waste > Landfill > Unclassified | place...
CGCCACCCCGGCGGGGACGTCGATCAGCACCGACGTCGCGGTTTCCAGAAGCGGCCCGATGTCGTCGCGAGGGACGACGAGGCACCCCGTTCCCGGTGACCGCACCACCGCGAAGTCGGCGGACAGTTCGACCAGCGTGCCCGCGCCGTCGTCACCCGACAGCGAACTGCGCTGCAGCACAACAACCTCGGGCGTCATCGCGCGGCCGGCCGCGGCGACCACGTCGGCGCGACCCGACGGCCACCACGTCGGCACGACCAACACCAGCGCGCCGTCGTGTCCGCCCGCCACCACAGCGAGCACATCGCGCCACAGCCCGGACACCTCGACGGGTCGCTCGTCGAGGAGGGCGAGTGGATCGTCGATACAGTCCAGCGCCACCGAAACCCATTCCGGGGGTGCGGCTTCCGTCCCGCGCACGGTGCACGGCCCGACCTCGACGACGGTGGTCACGGCGGCTCCACCCACGCGAGCTGGACCAGTTCGTCGGGCCTGCCGCGCACGATCAGGGTGGCCCGTCCCGGCGGTAGCGGGGTCGGTCTGGCGCTGCCCAGCAACACTCCCTCGTCGGGTGCGGCGCTCATCATCAGACCGGCGCAACCCATGTCGCGCATGCGGGCCAGCACGGGATCGAACATCGCCCGCGCCGCGCCACCGGATCGGCGGGCGACGATCACGTGCAGACCGAGATCCTTGGCGTGCGGCAGGAAGTCGGCCAGCGGGGTGAGCGGATTACCGGTGGCGCCCGCCACCAGGTCGTAGTCGTCCACGACGACGTAGATGTCGGGTCCGTGCCACCACGACCGGTCCCGAAGCTGCCGCTGGGTGACGAACTCGTCGGGCATCCTGGCGTTCAGCCGTTCGGTCAGCGCCGCCAGCCGCGACGCCACCGCGATACCCGACACCGCGTATCCGGCGCTGGGCCCGCTGTCGACGACACCGAGCAGGGTGCGCCGGAAGTCGACGATCTCCAGGTGGGGCTGATCGGCGGCCACGGCGAGGTCGGTGCACAGCAGACGCAGCAGTGAGGTCTTGCCGCATTCGCTGTCACCGAACACCAACAGGTGCGGGTGCTCGGCGAGGTCCAGGACGACCGGCGCCAGGTCGCGTTCTCCGAGTCCCAGCACCACCCGGCCCCGTCGCCGCTCGTCGACCCGGATCGCTTCGCGGCCGACCCGTGCCGGCAGCAGTTCGACCGGCGGGGCGGTGCGGCCGTCCTCGATGATCGCGGTGCGCAACCAGTCGGCATCGGGTAGTGCGATCACCATCTCGCGGCCGTCGCGGGTGATGCCGCGGCCGGGCGGACGGTCCGCGAGCTCCCTGGCCCGCCTGCGGTCCATCTCGGACTCCATCGGATCGCCGAGCCGCAGTTCGATGCGCGTAGCGATCTGATCTTTGAGCGCCGGCCGCAGGTCGGCCCAGCGGGACGCGGCGAGCATCACGTGCACGCCGTACGACAACCCCTGCGCCGCCAGCGCGGTGATCGAGGCTTCCAACCCGTCGAATTCCTGCCGCAGCGTGGCCCACCCGTCGACGACGAGAACCACCTCACCGTACGGGTCGTCGGGAACGGGTCCGGCCTCGCGGGACCGCAGCACCGACTCCACCTGAGCGACGATGCGCCGGCACAGCTCGGTGTCGCCCCGCCCGGCCACCGCCCCGACGTGCGGCAGCTCCCGCATCCCGGCCAGCGCGCCGCCGCCGAAGTCCAGGCAGTAGAACTGCACCGCACCGGCGCCGTGCGTGGCGGCCAGCGCGGCCATGATGGTGCGCAGCGCCGTCGACTTCCCCGATCGGGGCGCTCCGACCACCGCGACATTGCCTGCCGCACCCGTCAAGTCGGCGACCAGCGGATCCCGGCGCTGCTCGAACGGGCAGTCCACCGCGCCGATCGGCACCCGCAGCCGGTGCGCCGGCGCGTCGGAGAGCACCTCGTCCAGCCGCGGTGAGCGCCCCAGCGGCGCCAACCAGACCCGGTGGGCGGCAACGCCGCGCCCGCCCAGCTGCCCGAGCACCGTCTCCAGCAGGGGGCGCTGTGACGACACCACCACCGGACCGGCGGGCGGGCCGTCGCCGGCGAGCGTGAAGCGGCGCACCGCGGGGCGTTCGTCGCGCCGCCGCACCCGTTGCGGATACCGTCCGGAGACGAACGCGGTCTGAAACGGCGTCAACGTCCCGGCGGCGGTGCTCAGGTAGGCCGCGCCGGGCTGCGCCGGAAGGTGATACGCATCGGGGACGCCGAGCACCGCCCGCGACTCGCTCGCCGAGAACGTCTTCAGACAGACCCGATAGGACAGGTGGGTCTCCAGCCCGCGCAGCCTGCCCTCGTCGAGGCGCTGGCTGGCCAGCAGCAGATGCATGCCGAGGGAGCGGCCGAGACGGCCTATCGCGACGAACAACTCGGCGAAATCTGGATGCTGGCTGAGCAATTCGGAGAACTCGTCGACGATGATGAGCAGCGCGGGCAACGGGGCCAGCGTGCTGTCGCGCTGCCGCGCCCGGCGGTACTCGGCGATGTCGGTGAGGTTGCCCGCCGCCCGCAGCAGCTCCTGCCTGCGGTTGATCTCCCCGGACAGCGCCTCACGCATCCTGGACACCAGCGGCGCCGAGTCGGCGAGGTTGGTGATCACCGCCGACACGTGGTTCGCGTTCTCCAGCCCGAGGAACGTGGCGCCGCCCTTGAAGTCGACGAGCACGAGGTTGAGCAGCTCGGGCGGATGGGCGGTGATCATGCCGAGCACCAGGGTGCGCAGAAACTCCGACTTTCCGGAACCCGTTGCACCGACGCACAACCCGTGCGGTCCCAGCCCCGCGGCGGCCGACTCCTTGATGTCGAGTTCGACGACGGCGCCGTCCGGCGCAACCCCGATCGGGACCCGGAGCAGGTCCGGCGCGCTCCGCCGCAGCCACCGCATGCCGACGTCGATCTGCTCGGGATCGTCGATTCCCATCAGCGACAACCAGTCCGGCCCGCCCGGTCGGCGGGCGCCCGCCCCGGGCCGGTACCGCGCCAGCCGCCGGGCACAGGCCACCGCGTCCGCTGGCGAGAGCTGGTCGCACGACACGGCTTTCACCTGCCCGTCGAGGTGCACGGTGACCTCGGTCCGGTCGTCGGGCTGCAGCACGATGCAGGTGACGTCCTCGGCGGGTTCCGGCGGTCGGGCACCGTCGACGACGACCACGTGGTGCCGCGCCGAGGGTGTGTCGCAACGGTGCGGCAGCCATTTCAGCCAGTCCCAGTGCGGGGCCGGCGAGGCCACACCTACCGTGACCTGTCGCGGATCGTGCAGCACGGCCAGCTGGCACACCAGTGCCCGCACCGCGGAACGCACCGCCTCCGGGTCACCGCTGACGGTGACCACCGCGGTGGAGCGCAACGGAACCCCGACGGGCACACCTGCGACGACCGAGCGGTGCCGGACCAGGCGGCGCAGTGCGCCGGCGGTGACGGGGTCGGCCTCGTCGTCGGCTCCCAATTCCGGTGCGACCACGGTGGTCGCCGCCGGTTGTTCTCCCACACCGATGCGCACCACGCAGAAGTCGGGATGGTCGTCGGCGCGTTCCCACATCCGCTCGCCACCGGCGAGCGTCCACAGCGCCGCAGGTTCGGGATGGTCGTGGTGCAGGACGCGGATCTGTTCCTCGGCCGCGGCCGCGAGGACTTCGTCGAGGGTGTCGAGATAGCGCAGGTAGGCGGCGCGCTGGTCGTTGAGTTCTGCGGTGCGGCCGGGCCCGCCGGCACCGTAGGCCAGGGTTCCGATCGACGACACCAGCATCATGGCCGGGAAGAACAGGAACATCGGGTTGCGCGGCGAGTCCGTTGAGGTCAGGTACATCGCGGTCATGCCGCCCATTGCCGCCAGCATGGCGACCGGCATCAGTCGGGCCAGCGGGTTCACCGGCGCAGCGGTCGGCGGATCGGGCGGGGCGTCGACCACGAGCCGACCGGTGTCCATGTGTGAATAGACGCACGGCGGCCCCGTGCCGTTCCATCCACAGCCCGGGAAAGTGCTGCAACGCCGCCCGCCCGGGCCGAGTTACGTTGATTTCGTGCCGGATACGTTGCGCAGGGTGGCCGTCCACGCGCTGGGTCCGCGGGAGGCGGCCGCGGCCGACCTCGTCCTTCCCGCCGAGCAGCCGCTGGCCGAGCTGGTGCCGTCGATCGCCGACACCGTCTTCGGAGGTCCGGTCGGGCCGCGACAGTGGCAGCTGGCCACGCCCGCAGGCGTTCCGCTGGACTCGTCGATGTCGCTGCGGGACAACGTCGTCGAGGACGGAGACGTCATCGTGCTGACAACCGCGCGTGTGCCGCCGCCACGCCTGCTGCCCACCGACCCCTGCGCCGTGGTGGCGGGCGCAGCGGAGAAGGGGACACCCGGCCGTGGGGTCAACCGCGCGGCCGGCGCGGCCGGCATCGTGGCCTGCGCCGTCGCCCTGGTGTGGTCGGGCACCGCGGCGCCCACGCACTGGCATCTGTGGTGTGCGGCGGCGCTGTCGGGGTCGGCGGCGGTCGGGGCGGTGGCGGCCGCCCGCGCGGAGCCTGAACTCACCGCTCTGCTGAGCACGGCTGCGGTGGTGTTCGCCACTGCGGCAGGGCTTCTCGCCGTCCGTTCGGCGCCGTGGCCCGCCACCGTGCTGCTCGCCTCCAGCGCCGGGTTCGGCATGTCGGTGCTTCTGCTGCGGTTGGTGGCCGACCGCGCACTGCTGACGGCGTTCACCGCGGCCGGCGGGGCTGCCACCGCCGCGGCGGGGTTGGCGAATCTCGCGGCAAGTCCGGTGACGGCTGGGGCCGCGCTGGCCGCGCTGTCGACGGCCGCGCTCTCCGTGGCACCGAAACTCGCAGTGGTGACCGCAGGCCCGGAACCCGCCGCGGCGCATTCCACGTTGACCGGCTTGGTGGCGGGGTGGTCTGCGACGGCGGCGGCCGGGGGTGTCACGGTCGCCGCCGTCGCGGGCCCCGCGGAGTCCTCGACGATCCTTGCCGCGCTGTTCGCCGCGGATCTCGGGGTGCTGCTGGTCCTGCGGACACGGTCCCACGTCGTGGTGCACCGGCGCATCGCGCTGGGTGCGGCCGGGTCGGTGTCGCTGCTCGCCGCGTTCACCGTCACCGTGGTCGCAGCACCGGTGCATGCGCCGTGGCTCTGCGCCTGCGCCGCGGTGCTCTGTGTGCTCGCAGTGCGCGGAGCCGGGTCGCCGGCGTCTCCGAACCCGCTCGCGCACAGGATGATCCAGGTCACCGAGTACGCCGCCCTGGTGGCCCTGGTGCCGCTGGCGTTCTGGGTGAGCGGGATCTACGGCCTGGTCCGTCAGCTGAGCCTGGCATGACCGGGCCGGCGCGGCCGTGGCGGGTGCTGATCGTGGTCGCGCTGCTGCTGGTGTACACCGCGCCGTCTGCCGATGCGGTGGGTCCGCCCGCGGTCGACGAGAGGCTGCTGCCGGCCCCGGGCCCGGTCGCCCCGGCGCATCCCACGGTCCAGCACGACGAGTGCGTCACCGCCCCGACGTCGCCGGTCGACGTACCGGGCCGACCGCACGGCATCGACCTGCCCAGCGTGTGGGCGCTGACCCGCGGTGCGGGGCAGACCGTCGCGGTGATCGACACCGGGGTGGCCCGGCACCGGAGGCTGCCGCACCTGATCGCGGGCGGGGACTACGTGTCCGGACAGGACGGCACCTCAGACTGCGACGGCCACGGCACCATCGTGGCCGGCATCATCGGCGCCAGCGCCGACCCGGAGGACACCGGCGGTTTCGCCGGCATCGCGCCCGACGTGTCCCTGCTGTCGATCAGGCAGTCCAGCAACAGGTTTCGCGCCGTCGATGACCCCGGCGGGACCGGGGTCGGTGACGTCGAGACGCTGGCGGCGGCGGTGCGCACGGCCGCCGATCTGGGGGCGACGGTCCTCAACATCTCCACGGTGGCCTGCCTACCGGTCGACGCCGGGCTCGACGACCGGGCGCTCGGCGCCGCGCTGGCCTACGCCGTCGACGTCAAGAACGTCGTGGTGGTGACGGCGGCGGGCAATGTGGGTGGCGCCGGCCAGTGCACGCAACACAACCCGCGCAGGCCGGCCGACGCCGGTGCGGTGGCCATGGTGGTGAGCCCCGCCTGGTATGACGACTACGTGCTCACCGTCGGCTCGGTCGGCTCCGACGGGATCGCCTCGGAGTTCAGCCTCGCCGGGCCGTGGGTCGACGTCGCGGCTCCCGGGGAGTCGGTGGTGTCGCTGGCACCCGCCGGCGACGGCCTGGTGGACGTTGCGCCGTCCGGGCTTCCGATCTCGGGCACCAGCTATGCGGTCCCGGTCGTTTCGGCGATCGCCGCGCTCGTCCGCGCCCGGTCACCGGAGCTGACCGCCCGGCAGGTCATGCGGGTGATCGAGGACACCGCGCACCCTCCGCCGTCGGGGTGGGATCCGGTGGTCGGGCACGGCGTGGTCGACGCGCTCGCGGCGGTCACGGCGACCGGATCTGCCGATCCGGTGTCGGCCGGCGTGGCACCGGTCGGCCCGGTCCCGCCCCGCCCATCTGAATCCGTCTCGGGCAGAACGGCATTGCACGCGGCGCTCGGCTGCCTGGCACTGACCGCCTGCGTGGCGGTGGTGTCGACGGCCGTGCGGCGGTCAGGGCGCCCCGGTTCCGTCGCGCAGGACTGAAGCGTCGTCACGGCCGAGTTCGGGCCCGCGCGGCAGGGTGGCCAGCACCGGCCACGGCGCGGGCACCGCAGGCGCGGTGAGCCCGAGGGCCGCGGCGCTCTCGTCGTCCCGGACTCCGAACAGCACACCGGCATCGGTGACCAGGAACAGTGACCCCGTGCTGTGCCCGGCGCCGGTGAGCGACACGGACCGCACGTACACGCTGCGCCCGGCCGGCACGGACACGGCATCCACGGCAGGGCCGTCGCCGTCGGCTTGCACCAGGGTGACGGGCCGGGTGCGGCGCGGAGCCGAATCCGCCACGAGAACTGTGGTGTGCGAGGTGGTTTCACCGTTCTTCTGGTTCCAGTGCGCACAGATGACCGGCGCCGCGGTGACGCCGCCGCGGTCCGGGAACGTCGTGACGGGCAGCGTGGTGACGACGGGCACCGCCCCGACGGCATCGGCGGACACGGTGGGAATCTCGGCGCCGGGGCGGCGGTCGGTGTAGCGGATCAGATCGGCGGCGACCTCGCCGATGCGCTGCAGGCCTTCGGCGAGCACCACGAAATACTCGGTCGTCGCATGTGTCCCCGACGCCCGGACCACGGTGCCCACAGGGTGTTCGCGCAGCGTCGAGGGCCCCGGCGAGCCGAGCGCAGGGATGTGAGGCGGACTGATGGCGGGCGCCTCCGGGACGGCGGCCAGCAGTGCGGGTGACACCGGCTGCGGCACAACACCGTCGAGCCGCAGCGCCCGGACGACGGCGGGGTGGCGCAGATCCACCCTGGACCGCCATCTGCCGTGCAGAAGATAGCTCAGCGCGGCGCTGCCACCACGCGGCGTCACCAGCACACTGGCGCCCGGGGTCATCGCGGACCCGGCGACCGGGCCGGCGGTGACCGTGGTGCCGGAGCGTTCGTCGCAGACGGTCCAACCGGATTCGGCGGCCTGCAGCGGCGGCGAGATCTGCCCCGGGGCGCCGGGAATCCCCACCTGCGGACCGATCTCGGCGCGGTCGACGGCCCGCTGGGTGACCATGCGCGGTTCGGCGGCGGTGCCGAGGATCAGCCGCGCCGATGCGAGGTTGAACACCGGGTGCATGGTGTCGTCGATCCTGACGTACATCGCCCCGGATTCGCGGACCACGACCAGCGGCGCGTCACCCAGTTCGCCTCCGGGCCGGATGAACGCCAGCACGGCGCACACCGTGACCGCGATCACCGCAAGCACCGCACCGGCGGTCATCGAAAGTGATTGTCCGCGAAGAGGATCGTCGAGCATGCGAGCGTCACCGCGGACCAGTGCGTGTTCCATCCTGCGCATCAGGAACCGGTGGCCGCTGACCTGCAGGCGTGTCGTCGGTTGCCGCATCACTCCCCCACGGTCAGCCTAACGGCGCGGCCGACGGGGGCAGATCACTTGTTGGAGCGGCGTTCCCGGTAGGCGGCGACGTGCTGACGGTTGCCGCAGTTGCCGGTGTCGCAGAACTTGCCCGACCGGTTGCGTGACAGGTCCACCAGCACCGCGTGACAGTCCGGGGCGGCGCAGATCTTGAGCCTGCGCAACTCCCCCGCGCGGATCAGGTCGGCCAGCGCCATCGCCATCTCGGCACCCATCCGCTGCCAGAGCGGATCGTGGATCGAGGCGAGGTGCAGGTGCCACTCGGGCATCTCGGGGTGGCGGGTCAGCCACGGCGACGCCTTGGTGTCGGCGAGCAGCGCGTTGACGTGTCCGACGGCCCGGCTCTCGTCGTCCGCGGCCTCCCAGATCCGGGCCAGGCGGGTCCGCAGCCGGCGCACCGACTCCAGCTCGGCGGCGTCGTGGTCGCGCCTGCCCGTCCAGCCGAAGTGGTCCAGATACTCGTCGAGCGCGGCGAGGTCGGACAGCTGGTCGCCGTCCACTCGGTCGCTGTTGATCAGGACACCCGCTGCACGCAGTGTGAGCTCGGTGTCATAAGTGAAAAGCATTTGACTCATGACTCCTTTCGGCGGTAGCGTCATGACCAAAGTTGATTTTACTCATGTCATCTCTTTCCAGCCCACGGAGGTTTGCACCCATGGCCGCGCTCGACACCAGCCGGCAGGCACGAGCCGACCAGACGCACCTCTTCCGCACGGGCCTGCTGTTCGCCATCGGCTCCGCGTTCGCGTTCGGGTCATCGGGACCGTTCGCCAAATCGCTGATGGAGGCCGGTTGGACCCCGACCGCCGCGGTGACCGCCCGGCTCGCGGGCGGCGCACTGGCCATGGCCGTGTTCGCGACGATCATGTACCCGGGCTGGCTGCGCGAGGCACGCAGGCACGCCCGCACGGTCGCGCTCTACGGCCTGGTGCCGATCGCCGGCGCGCAACTCTTCTACTTCAACGCCGTGTCCCACCTGTCGGTCGGCGTCGCCCTGCTGCTCGAATACACCGCCCCGATCCTCGTGGTGGGCTGGCTCTGGGCCACCACGCGCCGGCGCCCCACCACCATGACGCTGGCCGGCGTCACACTCGCGGTCGCCGGGATCATGCTCGTGCTGGGGATCGTGGGCCCCGGCGGGCTGGCGGGCGCCCACATCAATCTCACCGGCGTCGGCTGGGGGCTGGCCGCAGCCGTCTGCGCGGCCTGCTACTTCCTGATGTCGGACAAGGCCGGCGCCGAGAGCACGGGCGATCAGGGCCCGCTGCATCCGATCACATTGGCAGCCGGCGGTCTGATCGTCGGCGCCGCCACCGTCGCCGCGCTGGGCGCCACGGGCGTGATGCCGCTGACCTTCACCGCGAACGACACCGTGATCGCCGGCTGGACCACTTCATGGATCGTGCCCGTCGTCGCGCTGGCGCTGATCCCGACGGCGATCGCGTACACACTCGGCATCGTCGGCGTCGCCCGGCTGCGGCCCCGGTTCGCCTCGCTGGTCGGACTGTCCGAGGTGATGTTCGCCGTGCTCGCCGCCTGGGTGCTGCTGGGCGAGGCCATGACCGTCACCCAGGCGGTCGGCGGCGCGGTGGTGCTGGCCGGTCTGGCGCTCGCCCGCCAGGGTGATCGCAGCGAGCTCGACGAGGCCGGCACGGTGACCTGGCCGGATGCTCCGGCGCCATAGCAGCTAGAGCGGCTAACCTTGCGGGATGATGATCGATCTTGACGCCCCCGCGCGCAGGGTGACGGGGGTGCTCGCGGCGATACTCGTCGCGGCCGCGACCCTCGTCGCAGCACCGGTCCAGATCCCGGCCGCGCACGCCCAGGGCTGCCCCGACATCGAGGTGGTCTTCGCCCGCGGCACCGACGAACCACCCGGCCTCGGCCGGGTGGGCGCGGCGTTCGTCGATTCGCTGCGCGGGCGCGTCGGCGGCCGGTCCGTCGGCACCTACGCCGTCAACTACCCGGCGAGCTTCGATTTCCTGGCCGCCGCGGCCGGCGCCAACGACGCCAGCCTGCACATCCAGTACATGATGGCCAACTGTCCCCGGACCCGACTGGTACTGGGCGGCTACTCACAGGGTGCCGCGGTGATCGACGTCATCGCCGCCGTCCCGATCCCGGCCGTCGGGTTCAACGCGCCGTTGCCGCCCAACACACCCGACTTCGTCGCCGCGATCGCGGTGTTCGGCAACCCGTCGACCAAACTGGGCATCCCGATCACCGCCAGCCCGGTGTGGGGTTCGCGCTCCATCGATCTGTGCAACGGCCTCGACCCGGTGTGCTCGGGCGGCGACGACATCGCCGCCCACAGCAACTACGGTCCCGGCATGTTCACCGATCAGGCCGCGGCATTCGTCGCCGGGCGTCTGTGACCCAGCTATGAGTTACGGTGTCTTGTGCTTTCCGATCGACTGATCCGCCGGATCCTTTCGGCCGCAGCCGCCGTGACGGCGTCGGTGGCCGCCGTCGCCGTCCTTCCCGCCGCCCCTGCCTCCGCGCAGCCGTGCCCGGATGTCGAGGTGGTGTTCGCCCGCGGAACCAGCGAGCCGCCCGGCGTCGGACGCGTCGGTCAGGCGCTGGCGGACACGCTGCGCAACCAGCTGGGCGGCCGCACGGTCGGGACCTACGGCGTGAACTACCCCGCCAGCTACGACTTCCTCAACACCGCCAGCGGGGCCACCGACGCCACCGGACGCATCGCGTACATGGCGGCCCAGTGCCCCAACACCCGCATCGTGCTCGGCGGCTACTCGCAGGGCGCCGCCGTGGTCGCCATGCTCGCCGGCGTGCCGCCGCTCGGGGACCGCATCGGAAGCATCGGTTCGGCGCCTCCGCTGCCGGGCGGGCTGACCGGAAACGTCGCCGCCGTGGCCGTATTCGGCAACCCGTCGGCCAAGTTCGGCAGCCCGGTGTCGGCCAGAGGCACGTTCGCCGGCAAAGCGATCGACCTGTGTGCCGACGGTGATCCGATTTGCTCCGACGGCCGCAACCCGTTTGCGCACACCAGCTACGAACGTTCCCCTTTCATCGGTCAAGCCGCCGGATTTGCCGCAGGCCGGGTCTGAACGGCCACAGCCAATTATGATCGGCTAAGTGATTCGTCAGCTGAGAAAATTTCCGGTCCTCTCGGCCCTTGCTGCGCTGCTGTTCACCGCGGCCGCACTGGTCGCGCCGCCGCTCGCCTCGGCTCAGGCGTGCCCCGAGGTGGAGCTGATCTTCGCCCGCGGCCGGATCGAATCCCCCGGCGCCGGGCAGATCGGCAACGCGCTGGTCAGCGCGCTGCGCTCGAAGACCGGTAAGAGCGTCGACCTGTACGCGGTGAAGTACCCCGCCGACACCGAGGTCGACCTCGGCGCCAACGACATGAGCCAGCGCATCCAGTACATGGCCGGCAACTGCCCCGACACCCGACTGGTGCTGGGCGGCTATTCACTGGGCGCGGCCGTCACCGACGTGGTGGTCGCGGTCCCGATCGCCGCGTTCGGTTTCAAGAGCCCGCTGCCCGACGGTGTCGATCGGCACATCGCCGCCGTCGCGCTGTTCGGCAATGGCAGCCAGTGGGTCGGGCCGATCGCGAACTTCACCAACCCCGCGCTGCGCGACCGGATCATCGAGCTGTGCCACGGCGACGATCCGATCTGCAATCCGACCGCTCCGGAGAACTGGCAGGACTACTGGCCCGCGCATCTGGCCCCCGCCTACATCGGTGCGGGCATGGTGAACCAGGCCGCCGACTTCATCGTGGGCCGACTGTAGCTAGAGCTCGTCGGCGGTACGCAGATCCCGAGTCACCAGGTTGCGGGCCTCCAGCTGCGCGTCGGGCGGGTAGTCCACACCGACCAACGTCAGTCCGCGCGCCGGAGCCGCGGCGAAGTCGCTGGAGCGACCCGTCGCGTCCAGCAGCGCCGCACACCATGCCGCGTCGCGGCGATGCTCGCCGACGGCGAGCAGCGCGCCGACCAGTGAGCGCACCATGTTCCAGCAGAACGCGTCGGCGCTGACGTGCACCTCGACCCGGTCGCCGTCGCGCACGCAGTCCAACCGCTGTAACTCCCGGATCGTCGTCGCGCCGTCGCGGTGCCGGCAGAACGCCGCGAAGTCGTGCAGCCCCACCAACTCGCGGGCCGCGGTGGCCATCGCCGCCACGTCGAGCGGACGCGGCCACGGTGTGACGAACCGGACCTCGGCGGGCTCGACGCCGTACGGGGCGGTGCTCAGCCGGTAGAGGTAGTGCCGCCGCAGCGCCGAGAACCGCGCGTCGAATCCCGGTGCGGCGCGGGTGATCTCACGGACCCGGACGTCCTCGGGCAGCATCCGGCCGAGACGGCGGACCAGAGGCCCGAACTCCGTCTCACCGGGACGGGTGGTGCGCGGGTAGGCATACGGCAGCGCATCGGCGGGGACGTCGACGTGGGCGACCTGCCCGGTGGCATGAACGCCGGAGTCGGTGCGGCCCGCAGCGCGGGTCACCACCGGGGTCCGGAACACCGTCGAGAGCGCGTCGTCGATCGCCCCGGCCACGGTGCGCTGCCCGGCCTGAGTCGCCCAGCCGGCGAAGTCCGTGCCGTCGTAGGCGATGTCGAGGCGCAGACGAACTCCCGGCCGCGAGGAAATGAAAACAAGCCCGCCACCGGAATCGGTGGCGGGCTCGTTCACTGGGTGACTACTTGTCGTCGTCAGCCTTCTCGACCTCGGTTGCCTCGTCGGCTTCCTCAGCCGAAGCCTCGTCGACGGCCTCGACCTCGGCGGCCTCGACCTCAGCCTCGGCGGTCTCGGCAGAAGCCTCGGTCTCGACAGCCTCCGGCTCAACCGCTGCTTGCGGTGCCGCGGCAGCGGCGACCTCTTGAGCGCCCGCGCTCGCCGCCTTCTGCGCCGCGTCCGCGCGACGCGCACGGTTGGCCTCCGACGTCACGGTCTTCTCCCGCACCAGTTCGATGACCGCCATCGGGGCGTTGTCGCCCTTGCGGTTCTCGACCTTGATGATGCGGGTGTAGCCGCCGCTGCGGTCGGCGAAGAACGGCCCGATCTCGGCGAACAAGACGTGCACGACGTCCTTGTCGCGGATCTTCTTCATCACCTCACGCCGGTTGTGCAGCGTGCCCTTCTTGGCGTGGGTGATGAGCTTCTCCGCGTACGGCCGCAGCGCCCGCGCCTTCGGCTCGGTCGTCTTGATGCGGCCGTGCTCGAACAGCGACGTGGCCAGGTTGGCCAGGAGCGCCTTCTGGTGCGAGGACGACCCGCCGAGGCGAGGACCCTTTGTGGGTTTGGGCATTGCGACTATCTCCTAATGGGGCCGGTCCCCGTATCAGGTAGGACCGGGACGGAACTACAGGGCTTTAGAGCTGTTCGGTTTCGCGCCTAGAGCTGTTCGGTTTCGGCATAGTCCTGGTTGTCCTCCAGGTCGTAGCCGGCGTCGCTGTTCCACGTGCCGGTGGCGACGTCGTAGCCGGCCACCTCGGACGGATCGAAGCTGGCCGGGCTGTCCTTGAGCGACAGACCCAACTGGTGCAGCTTGATCTTCACCTCGTCGATGGACTTCTGGCCGAAGTTACGGATGTCCAGCAGATCGGACTCCGTGCGGGCCACGAGCTCGCCCACGGTGTGCACACCCTCGCGCTTGAGGCAGTTGTACGACCGCACCGTCAGGTCCAGATCGTCGATCGGCAGCGCGAAGTGCGCGGCCTGATCGGCCTCCGCCGGCGACGGGCCGATCTCGATGCCCTCGGCCTCGACGTTGAGTTCCCGTGCCAGACCGAACAATTCGACCAGCGTCTTACCGGCCGAAGCCAGCGCGTCACGCGGGGTGATCGAGTTCTTGGTCTCGACGTCGAGGATCAGCTTGTCGAAGTCGGTGCGCTGCTCGACACGGGTGGCCTCCACCTTGTAGGTGACCTTGAGCACCGGCGAGTAGATCGAATCGACCGGGATGCGGCCGATCTCGGCGCCGGAGGCCTTGTTCTGCACGGCAGGCACGTAGCCGCGGCCGCGCTCGACGACCAGTTCGACCTCGAGCTTGCCCTTGTCGTTCAGGGTGGCGATGTGCATGTCGGGGTTGTGCACCGTGACGCCGGCCGGCGGCACGATGTCACCCGCGGTGACCTCACCCGGTCCCTGCTTGCGCAGGTACATGGTGACCGGCTCGTCCTCCTCGGAGGACACGACCAGACCCTTGAGGTTCAGGATGATGTCGGTGACGTCTTCCTTGACCCCGGGCACGGTGGTGAACTCGTGCAGCACACCGTCGATGCGGATGCTGGTGACGGCCGCGCCCGGGATGGACGACAGCAGCGTGCGGCGCAGCGAGTTCCCGAGGGTGTAACCGAATCCGGGCTCCAGCGGCTCGATGACGAACTGGGACCGGTTCTCGGCCAGCACATCTTCGCTGAGGGTGGGGCGCTGTGAAATCAGCATGGTGTTTCTTTTCTCCTTCTCGGCAACCGCTATTTGATGCCGTTAGGTGGCCTGAGCCCCGGTGGATTCCGGGGTCAGGGTTACTACTTCGAGTAGAGCTCGACGATCAGCTGCTCGGTGAGCGGAACGTCGATCTGCGCGCGCTCGGGCAGCTGGTGCACGAGGATGCGCTGACGCTCGCCGACGACCTGCAGCCAGCCCGGGATCGGGCGCTCGCCGGCGGTCTGCCGGGCCACCTCGAAGGGCAGGGTGTTGATCGACTTGTCCTTGACGTCGATGATGTCGTACTGCGACACCCGGTAGCTGGGCACGTCGACCTTCACTCCGTTGACGGTGAAGTGGCCGTGGCTGACCAGCTGACGCGCCATCCGGCGGGTGCGGGCCAGGCCTGCGCGGTACACGACGTTGTCCAGCCGGCTCTCCAGGATGCGCAGCAGGTTGTCGCCGGTCTTACCGGGAAGGCGGTTGGCCTCCTCGTAGTAGCGGCGGAACTGCTTCTCCATGACGCCGTAGGTGAAGCGGGCCTTCTGCTTCTCCTGCAGCTGGGTGCGGTATTCGCTCTCCTTGATCCGCGCACGGCCGTGCTGGCCGGGCGGGTAGGGGCGCTTCTCGAAGGACTGATCTCCGCCGACCAGGTCGACGCCGAGGCGACGCGACTTGCGGGTGACGGGTCCGGTATAACGAGCCATTTTCTAGTTCCCTCTCCCCTAGACCCGGCGCCGCTTGGGCGGACGGCAACCGTTGTGCGGCTGCGGTGTGACGTCGGAGATCGCGCCGACCTCGAGGCCTGCGGCCTGCAGCGAACGGATGGCGGTCTCACGACCCGAGCCCGGGCCCTTCACGAAGACGTCGACCTTCTTGACGCCGTGCTCCTGCGCCTTGCGGGCGGCGTTCTCGGCGGCCAGCTGCGCGGCGAACGGGGTGGACTTACGCGACCCCTTGAAGCCGACATGTCCCGACGACGCCCAGGCGATGACGTTGCCCTGCGGATCGGTGATGGACACGATGGTGTTGTTGAACGTGCTCTTGATGTGAGCGGCGCCGTGCGGGACGTTCTTCTTTTCCCTGCGACGGGTCTTCTGCCCCTTCTTGGGGGCGCCACCCTTTTTTGCCTGTGCCATCCGGGGTTACCTGGCCTTCTTCTTGCCGGCGATGGTGCGCTTGGGACCCTTGCGGGTGCGCGCATTGGTCTTGGTCCGCTGGCCGCGCACCGGCAGGCCGCGGCGGTGCCGCAGACCCTGGTAGCAGCCGATCTCGATCTTGCGGCGGATGTCGGCCTGCACCTCACGGCGCAGATCACCCTCCACCTTGAGGTTGCCCTCGATGTAGTCGCGCAGCTGCGTCACCTGATCGTCGGTCAGGTCCTTGGTGCGCATGTCCCGGCTGATGCCGGTGGCTTCCAGGATCTCCTGGGAGCGGGTACGACCGATGCCGTAGATGTACGTCAATGCGATCTCCATGCGCTTGTCGCGCGGGAGGTCAACGCCCATAAGTCGGGCCATGTATGCCATTCCTCGTGTTCTGCGGAGGTCTGATCCCAGTCCGTTCCCGGGTCTGCCCCGGGGTCCGGCCTCCGTTCCGGACGTGTGCGAGCGGCGTATCCGCTCAGTGGCGCTGGGAGGTCATCATTCAGTTGTGAATCTGCGGAAGACTCAGCTCTGCTGTCTGGTCTTCGCGCAAGCGCTCAGCCCTGCCGCTGCTTGTGACGGGGATCGGAGCAGATCACCATGACCCGCCCGTGCCGGCGGATCACCCTGCACTTGTCGCAGATCGGCTTGACGCTCGGGTTCACCTTCACGGCTGTGTCGATCCTTCTTCTCGTGGTTCTTCTAGGGCTTCTGGACTTACTTGTAGCGGTACACGATGCGGCCGCGGGACAGGTCGTAGGGAGAAAGCTCCACCACGACGCGGTCCTCGGGGAGGATACGGATGTAGTGCTGCCGCATCTTTCCGCTGATGTGGGCGAGGACCTTGTGTCCGTTCTCCAGCTCAATGCGGAACATCGCATTGGGCAGAGGTTCGACGACACGACCCTCAACCTCTATGGCACCGTCTTTTTTGGCCATACTGTGTAACGGTCCTTGCTTTCGTTTCGTATCGGCTTGCTGGCCTCTTCGGCGCAGCCTTCGATCCGACTTGAAAACGTGGGCCGGATCGGGAGAATTCCCCGCTGACGTCGGGGGCTCCAGAGCAAGGCACGCGAGAAGTCGGCGCGGAAGCCGCACCGTTGATCCATGGTACTCGCAGTCGGGCCAGGCCCAAAATCCGTGCGCAGGTCAGTCCGCGCCCCGGGAGGCCGCCCAGGCCCGATAGGCCTCGACGGCCGTCGGCAGCGTCATGTACAGGCGATCTTCCCCGATCTTGTCGATCACCCCGGCGGCCGTCAGGGCATCCCTGAGGTCCTGCTTGACCCGGGCCATCGCGAAGACGATGCCACGGCGTCCACACTCCTCCCGCAGCTGGTCCAGCGCCTCGATGGCGGTCATGTCGACCTCGACGTTGGCCTCCGCGTTGAGCAGGAACCAACGCACGGGCGGGCTGGCCTGGTCCATGTGGTCAACGGCCTCGAGGGCGCGGCGACGGAAGTCCTCGGCGTTGGCGAAGCACAGCGGCGCGTCGTAGCGGTACACCAGCAGGCCCGGGATCAGCGCCGCGTCCGGGTAGTCGTCGACGTCGTGCATCCCGGCCACCCCGGGCACCAGCCCCAGGACGCTGTCGTGGGCGTGCGACAGGCGCCGGAGCAGGTCGAGGACCGTCAGCCCGATCGCGACGAGCACGCCGTAGAGCACCCCGAAGACCGCCACGGCGAAGGTGGTCAGCAGCGCGAGCACCAGCTCGCTGCGGCGGAAGCGGGCGAGTGCCTTGAAACCGGCGACGTCGACCAGCTTGGCCGCGGCGTAGACGATCAGGCCTCCCAGCGCGGCGGCCGGGATGGTCGACACCACACTCCCACCGAACAGCACCACCACCGACACCACGACCAGCACCACCAGGGAGTACCTCTGCGTCCGGGCTCCGGCCGCGGCCGCCAACGCCGTGCGGCTGCCACTGGAGCTGACCGGAAAGCCGCGCAGGAACCCGACCGCGATGTTGCTGACGCCGAGGGCGCGGAGTTCGGCGTTCGCGTCGACGGTCTCACCGACCCGCGCCGCGAACGCACGCGCAGTCAGGATGTTGTCCGAGAACGCGACCACCGCGATCCCCACCGCGGCCATGAGAAGTTCCCGCACCGGCACATCCGCCAGCGCCGGCACGGCGGGGCTCGGCGCGCCGGCGGGTATCGCACCGACGACGTCGATGCCGTACCGCGTCAGCGACCACACGGCCACCACGGCCGCCGCGCCGAGGACGGCGATCAACGGGCCGGGCAGGCGGGGCGCCGCGCGCTCCACGGCGACCACACACAGCAGCACCGCGGCCGCCATCATCAAGGTGGGCCAGTGCACCTGACCGATGCCCGACGCGAACGCGCGCACCTGCTCCACCACGGATTCGCCGGAGACCGGCACCCCGGAGATCCGCTCCAACTGACCGGTGACCATCGCGATGGCGATGCCGAAGAGGTAGCCCACCAGGACGGGCTTGGACAGCAGGTTCGCCAGGTAGCCGAGCCCGATGATCCCGGCCGCCAGGCACAACACCCCGACCAGGATCGCCAGGATCGCGGCGTACGTCGCATAGCGGACCGGGTCGTTGCCGCCGACCAACGGGACCAGCACCGCGGCGGTCATCAGCGACGTCGTCGACTCCGGACCGACGGACAACTGCCGCGACGAACCGAGGATCGCGTAGATCAGCAGCGGCGGCAGCGCCGCCCACAACCCGACGATGGGGCTCAGTCCGGCCAGCGCCGCATAGGCCAGCGCCTGCGGGATCAGATACGCCGAGACACTGAGCCCGGCGAGCAGGTCGACGCGCAGCGGTGCGCCCCGACCTTCCCGCAGCCCGGCCAGCCCCGGCGCCCACCGTGTCAACACTGCCCCCCAACGTTCGCTTGAAAGATACTTGCCGTAGCGCGGCGTCGACACCGGCCGGATGAGAGGATCGCGTCGTGACGGGGGTGTATCTGGCAGCCTTCGGCGTCGGCGGTATCGCCGTCCTGACGGCACTGGTGCTCACCGACTTCGACCTCGGAAACGGGTTCGGCCCCGACGGCCTGCCCTTCCTGAGCCTCACCAGCATGTCGGCGGGCCTGCTCGGCGCGGGCACCGGCGGCCTGATCGCGACCTGGCTCGGGCTCGGCACCCTGAGCGCGGCGATCGTCGCCCTCGTCAGCGGCGTCATTCTCATCGGTGCGCTGCAGGGAGTTGTCCTGCCCTTCCTGCGCCGCCAGCAGTCCAACTCCCAGCGTGGCCGCGCCTCCTATATCGGGCTGCTCGGCACCGTCACCCTCGACGTGCCCGCCGACGGCTGGGGCGAGGTGGCGTTCGTCGACGCCGACGGCAACCGGGTCCGCGCCCGCGCCGTCACCGCCGAGCCGGACACCCTGACCAAATCCACCCCGGTCTATATCGCAGACGTCGACGCCGAGTTCATCCACGTGGTGGCCATCACCGGCGCCGTGCCCGACGTGCCCACCATCGAGAGGAACTGAGCCGATGTCCGTCCTGTTGATCACCGTGATCGCCGGGATCGCCGCGCTGTTGCTGTTCGTCGCGCTGCCGATCGTGTACGTGAAGAACTACATCAAGGTGCCACCCAACGAGGTCGCGGTGTTCACCGGGCGCGGCCAGCCGAAGGTGGTCCGCGGCGGCGCACGGTTCCGGGTGCCCGGCATCGAACGCGTCGACATCATGAGCCTGGAGCCGTTCAACGTCAGCATCAACCTGCAGAACGCGTTGTCCAACAACGGCGTCCCGGTCAACGTCGAGGCGGTCGGCCTGGTCCGGATCGGCTCCGCCGACGAGGCCGTGCAGACCGCGGTGCAGCGCTTCCTGACCTCCGACCTCAACGAGTTGCAGCGCCAGATCAACGAGATCCTCGCGGGCAGCCTGCGCGGCATCACCGCGACGATGACCGTCGAAGACCTCAACTCCAACCGCGACACCCTGGCCCGCAGCGTGGTCGACGAGGCCGGCGGCGACCTGGCCCGCATCGGCATGGAGGTCGACGTCCTCAAGATCGCCGGTATCTCCGACCGCAACGGCTACCTCGAGTCGCTGGGGCAGCGCCGCATCGCCGAGGTCAAGCGTGATGCCGCCGTCGGCACCGCCGAAGCCGAACGGGACGCGCAGATCCAGTCCGCGAAGGCGCGGCAGGCGGGAGCGGTCGCGCAGGCCGAGGCCGACACCGCGATCGCGACGGCCAACCAGAAGCGCGACGTCGAGCTCGCGCGGCTGCGCGCCCAGACCGAGGCCGAGAACGCCCAGGCCGACCAGGCCGGACCGCTGGCCAACGCGCGCGCCCAGAAGGACGTCGGCATCGCCATCGAGCAGGCCGAGGCCGCCCGGGTGCAGGCCCGGATCGAGGTCGAGCAGCGCCGCGCCGAGCAGTCCCAGGCCGCGCTGCAGGCCGACGTCATCGCGCCGGCCGAAGCCCAGCGCGCGGCCGACATCGCCCGCGCCGAGGGGCAACGCCAGGCCACGATCCTCGCGGGTCAGGCCGAAGCCGACGCCCGCAAGGCCGCCGCGGATGCGCTGCGGGTGGAGCGGCAGGCCGAGGCCGACGGCATCAAGGCCAGGCTGGTGGCCGAGGCCGCCGGCAAGAAGGAGATCGCCGCCGCGCTGAACACCTACTCCCCCGAGGCGGCGCGGCTGCAGACACTGCCCGACGTACTGCAGTCGGTGGTCAAAGCCACCGAGGCCGCGGCCATGCCGCTGTCGGAGATCGAGCGGCTGTCCATCATCGGCGGCGCCTCGGACGCGCAGGACGCGGTCGGCGGCCTGCTCGGCGTCAGCCCGTTGGCGGTGGCCAAGATCGTCGAGACCCTCAAATCCTCGGGTATCGACGTCGCCGCCATGCTGAACCCGTCACCGGAACCGCCGATCGCTCCGGCCGAGGCCAACGGTGAGGGCGCCGCCCAGCCGCTCTAACGGCCGGCCCGATCCAGCCTGGACACGAACACGGCCGCCTGGGTGCGGCGCTCCATACCGAGTTTGGCCAACAGCCGGGAGACGTAGTTTTTCACGGTCTTCTCGGCCAGGAACATCCGGTCCGCGATCTGCTTGTTGGTCAGCCCTTCGCCGAGCAGGTCAAGCAGCACCCGCTCCTGGCTGCTCAGACCCAGCAGCGGGTCTGCGCGCTCGGCGGTGTCGCGCAACCTCGACATCAGCGCCGCCGCGGCGCGATTGTCCAGCAGAGACCGCCCCGCACCCACGTCTTTGATCGCTTCGGCGAGCTCCATACCCTTGATGTCTTTGATGACGTAGCCACTCGCGCCGGCCAGGATCGCATCGAGCATGGCCTCGTCCGACGTGAACGACGTCAGCATCAGGCACCGCAGCCCCGGCACCCGGGACAGCAGATCCCGGCACAATTCGATGCCGTTGCCGTCCGGTAACCGGACATCGAGCACCGCGACTTCCGGCGCGACGGCGGGGATCCGGGTCAGCGCCTCGGACACCGAACCCGCCTCACCGACCACGTCCAACTCCGGATCAGTGCTGAGCAGATCGATAAGGCCCCGCCTGACCACTTCGTGATCATCGACCAGAAACACGCGCACCATCGGACAACCTTTCGCCAGCCCCGGTTTCAGATCGTCGGCGCTGCGGTGGCCCCCAGGTAGGGCCGCAGGTCCCCGGCTGCGAAGGACCTCGGACTCTGCCACCGGTGCGGCGTCGAGGCCGATTATTCGTGGCGTGGCCTTCGACGTGACGCTCAACCCGCGGCCGACCGGCGAGTCCCGCGGATGACGTCGTCGGCGGAGGTTGCGCCCACTACGGAGAAGTTCCTCGGGCCCACTGATCAGGCGCTGCACCACGCCTCGCGCAACGTCCCCACCTCCACCGCCGACACGTTGGTCGAGGATGCGCTCGCCGCCATGCGCGGCAAGCGATTCGACAGTGCCGCGGCGGTCGCGGTGATCGACGCCCGGCAGCGGTTGCGGGGTATCGCGACGATCGAGGCGATGTTGGCCGCCGACCCGGGGCAGCGCGTGCGCGACGTGATGGATTCCGCACCGCCCGCGGTCGCTCCGGACACCGATCAGGAGCATGCGGCCTGGCAGGCGGTGCACCGCGCGGAGCCCTACCTCGCCGTCGTCGACGGGGACGGACGCTTCCTCGGGCTGATCTCACCGCAGCGGCTGCTCGGCGTTCTGCTGCAGGAACATGACGAAGACCTGGCTCGGCTCGGCGGCTTCATGCGTGATGTGGAGTCCGTGCGGACCACCAGCGTCGAGTCGGTGCGGAATCGGCTGTGGCACAGGGTGCCGTGGCTCGTCGTCGGCCTGCTCGGCGCGATGGTTTCGGCGGTCCTGATGACGGCCTTCGACGCGCAACTCAACGCCGACCTGGCCGTCGCGTACTTCGTTCCCGGCATCGTGTACCTGGCCGACGCCGTGGGCACACAGACCGAGACACTGGCGATCCGCGGGCTGTCGGTGGGTGTCGGCATCCGCCGGATCGTCGTCCGCGAAGCGCTCACCGGGCTGTCGATGGGAATCCTGCTGGCAGCGGTCATGTGGCCGCTTGTCGCGATGATGACCGCCAACTTTGCTCTGGCACTGGCCGTTTCGCTCACCGTGATCGGCGCCAGCAGCGCGTCCACGGTGGTGGCCCTGTGCCTGCCGTGGTTGCTGCACCGCCTCGGGAGGGATCCGGCGTTCGGATCCGGCCCGCTGGCGACGGTGGTCCAGGATCTGCTGTCGATCCTGTTCTATTTCGCCGCGGTCACCGCGCTGCTCGGCTAGCCTCTTGCGCTGCCCGGTGGGCCGAAGGTGGCACAGGTCCTCGGCCTGCGGAGGGTTCGGGGCCGAAGGCCTCTAGAGACCGGGCCCGCCACCCCATAACGTGTCAGGTGCGGCCTGGAGTCGAACCCGCCTGCCGCGCCAGTCGAGATGAGGAGCACACGATGGCCGCGGCCGCGGAGTTCGGAAATGAGATCGGGAATGTAGTTGTCGGCGTCGACGATTCGCCCTCGTCACAGCCGGCGCTGGAGTGGGCCGCCGCGGAGGCGAAGCTGCGGAACATACCGCTCGTCATCCTGTATGCGACCACGCTGCCCATCGGGGCGTGGCCGGTCGTTCCGGTCCCGACCGGCTTCCTGGACTGGCAGCGGCAGATCGGCCAGGACATCCTGAAGGACGCCGGTCAGATCGCCAAGGAACTCACCGGGGGCGCCGTTCCGGTGACCGCCGAGTTCGCCGTCGCGACCCCGACCGCCGCACTGGTGGAGGCGTCGCACACGGCGGGAATGGTGGTCGTCGGTTCCCGGGGGCAGGGTGGCCTGCTGCGCAAGGTGCTCGGAAGCACCAGCATGGGGGTGATCCACCGCGCACACTGCCCGGTCGTCGTGGTGCACGACGAGGAGCCGGCGCCGCCCGGAGGGGCGCCGGTGGTGCTGGGGTTCGACGGCTCCCCCGGGTCCGAAGCCGCTGTCGAGATCGCGTTTCAGGAGGCCTCGCGCCGGGGTGTGGGGCTTGTCGCGCTGCACTCGTGGTGGTCGCCGGGCGCCTTCGAGATGCCGGGCTTCGACTGGGAGGAGATTCGCCCCGAGGTGGAACAGGAAGCCGCTCGACAGCTCGCGCCCTGGCAGAAGCGTTATCCCGGGGTGGCAGTCGAACGTGTCGTGGTGTCCGACGAGCCGGCCCGCCGGCTCGTCGAGCGGTCCGAGTCGGCTCAGTTGCTCATCGTGGGCAGTCACGGGTACGGCGCGGTGACGGGCGCGCTGCTCGGGTCGGTCAGCGGCGCCGTGGTGCAGGCGGCACGGGTGCCCGTCATGGTGGTCCGCCCGCGAACCCCGTGAGGGTCGGCCAGAATCTGCTGCGCGCACGCCGGATAGTCTGATCCCGACATGGACGGCCACCTTTTTCCGACCATCGCGATCATCCTGGCGCTCGCCACCGCTGCAGGCGTAGTGGCCACCAGGCTGCGTCAGCCGCTCATCGTGGCGTTCATCATGGTCGGCGTCGCGGTGGGTCCGGTCGGTGCCGGTTGGGTATCGGCCGACAGCACCATGGAGTTGTTGGCCAGGCTGGGCCTCGCCGTCCTGTTGTTCCTGGTCGGACTCAGGCTGGATCTGCATATGATCCGCAACACCGGACCCGTCGCGGTGATCACCGGGCTCGGCCAGGTGCTCGTCACGTTCGCACTCGGCCTGCTCATCGCGCTCGCGCTGGGGATGGACAACGTGACGGCGCTCTATGTCGCTGTGGCGCTGACCTTCTCGTCGACGATCATCATCGTCAAGCTGTTGTCGGACAAACGGGAATTGGAGCAGCTGCACGGACGGATAGCGCTCGGCATCCTCATCGTCCAGGACATCGTCGTCGTCGTGGTGATGATCGCCCTCACCGCTTCCGGGCGAGGTGGCGAGGGCAGCGTGGGGGCGGGTATCGCGGCCGTCGCCCTCAAGGGCATCGGCCTGCTCGCCACCCTCTGGGTGCTGATGCGGTTCGTCCTGCCCTGGCTGATGCCGCAGATCGCGCGGTCCCAGGAGTTGCTGGTTCTGTTCGGAGTCGCGTACGCCGTGTCGGTCGCATCGTTTTCCGAGTGGCTGGGATTCAGCTCCGAGGTCGGAGCCTTCCTCGCCGGAGTCTCGTTGGCCGGCACCCAGTTCCGTGACGCGCTCGGGGCCCGGTTGGTCAGTCTGCGGGATTTCCTGCTGTTCTTCTTCTTCCTGAACCTGGGCGCGGGCCTGGACTTCAGCGAAGCAGCGGGACAGATCACCGCGGCCATCATCCTGTCGGTCTTCGTGTTGGTGGCCAAGCCCGCGATCGTCATCGCGATCATGTCGGTGATGCGCTACCCGGTACGCGTCGGGTTTCTCGTCGGGCTGCCGCTCGCCCAGATCTCCGAATTCTCGCTGATCCTTGCGGCGTTGGGGCTCAGCCTGGGACATATCAGCAACGCCACCGTCAGCCTGATCACCGTGGTCGGCCTCATCACCATCGCCGCATCGACGTACATGACGATGTATTCGGACGGCATCTTCGCGCGTTCGCAGCGGTGGCTGTCCCATCTGGAGAGAAAGCACCAGAGAGACCACGAGGTGGCCGGCCTCTCCGACGGCGACTTCGACATCATCCTGTTCGGCCTGGGCCGATTCGGCAGTCATCTCGCCGATCGGCTGTCCAGTGCCGGCCATCGCGTCCTCGGTGTCGACTTCGATCCGCACGGGGTCAGGGCACACCGCCGCGACGGTGTGACGACGACGTTCGGAAGCGCCGAGGATCTCGACCTGCTGGAGGCACTGCCACTGGACCGGGCCAAGTACGTCATCAGTGCGATCCCGGTTCTGCAGACGAATCTCGCACTGCTGCACGGGCTACGGCAGCACCAGTTCTCGGGTGCGGTCGCGCTGACAGCGCACACCCGCCACGATGCGGAGCGGCTGCGGGCCACCGGGGTGGAGATCGTCATCGAGCCGTTTTCTTCTGCGGCCCACACGACGTCGAACACCCTGCACGACCTGTTGACCACTGAGTTCGAAGACACCGACGACGAGGGATACAGCGACGACGAGGGCGGTGCTCAGCCGCGCCCCTCGAGGTAGCGTGTGCGCACCGCGTCGGCGATCTGTCTGCGGACCCGTTCGATCTCGGCGGCTCGGTGCGCGGCGACTTCGTCTTCCCAGCAAGCCACTTCGGCCGCCAGTTCGGTGTCGGCGATGGTGTGTCCGAGCCAGCGGGAGAAGTCACCGCGCTCGAGATGGAACTGCAGGCTCTCGGGTGTCAGCTGCAGGATGGCCTGACCGAAGTCGCGCATCGTCGCCGCAGGCGTGACCGGCTGGCCGTCTTCATCCTGGAAGTAGAACCGGCGCTCCCGCGGAAGCGCGACATCGACGTACTTGTGTCGGTGCCGGATATGGGCCGTCCGGCGCCGGGCGACCGTGAAGGGCCTCGACGCGTCGGTGCCGTAGCGAATAGTGGCCCACTGCACCGGATTCGCGACGGATTCGGCGCGGTCGGGTCGGATCGCCTCCACCACGACGTCGCTGGCGTCGACCTCGTCGGCCGGAAGCGTCGCCGGCGCGAACGACGACAGCACGTACCCGCCCCGACGGACCCAGCGCTCTTCCCGCTGACGCCCGAGCAGATGGGCCTCGTCCCAGATCACCCAGTGCGGAAAGCCGTGCCGTTCGCGGTGGGCCTCGACGACGGAACGCAGCCGATGCGCGTACCCACTCTTGGCTTCGGTATCCAGAGCGGACAGGTCTACGACGAGACTTGTTGCGGGGTGCAGCATCTCGACCAAATCGGGAGGTTCGACAAGATTGTGCCGGCTGTCGACCAGCACCACGTTGTCGAGTTCCCTGAGCTCGGCGTGGTCCCCTTCGGGATCCACGACCAGCACGCCGTAGCCCGCCAGGATCCACTGCTCGGCCATCAGTCCGATGAGGTGACTCTTGCCCGAGCCCGGCGGCCCGGTGACGACGATGCGCCCCTGGCTGCCCGGCAACTGCGCAGGCGTGTGATCGTCGAAGACGCCGATGTCGACCCAACGCCGGGGCGGGCACCATCGACGCGCGCCGCTGAGGACCGGGCCGTCGAGCAGCCCGGCGACTCCCTTTCCGTCCCGGTCGTCCATCACCAGGTCGGCGTGCGCCTTGACCGAGGCGACGGCGTTCGCCACCGCGACACCCAGTTCGGCTGCCGCCATCATCGACAGGTCGTTCTCGGCGTCACCGATCGCGATCGTGTTGTGCGGGGACCGGTTGATCCGGGAGAGCAGGCTGCGCAGCCCGCTACCTTTGGTCACCCCGGCCGGCAACACCATCAGCGCTTCACGGTTGCGGATGATCTGGCAGTCCAGGCCGAGGACCCCGATCGCCTCGACCACCCCTGCCACGTGGTGGCCGTCGGTGGCGATCAACGCCGCACCCCGACGAAAAGGGATGTGGCGCCGCGTCAATTCGGCGTCCAAAGCAGATTCCACCGGCGCGGCCAGCAGGATGTCCTGCCCGTCGACCACCGCCACGGCGCCGTTCTCCAGCACCAGCGCGTCGGCGTGCTCGGCGATTCCGGGAAATTCTGTGTGGAGTTCGGCCGCGATGCGTCCGGTCACGAACACGACGCAGACGCCGCCGTCCCGGGCTCGCCGGATGGCGCGCAACGCGTCGACCGAAAGTTCTCCGGACGAGGTCAGCGTGCCGTCGATGTCGGCCGCGACGACTTGGAAGAACACGTCACCAACCTACTGCTGCTGTGGCCACAGCCGCACCTCGGCGATGGCGTGCCTGTCCACCGCCGTGACGTCGAACCGGTAGCCGGCGATCTGGACGTGGTCGCCGGGACCGCTCGGTATGCGTCCGAGGATGCTCAGCATCAGACCCGCAACCGTGGTGTAGTCCCCGCTGGGCAGGCTCGACGCGTCGACGCCCACGTCGACCAGGTCGTGAATCGGGAACGACCCCGGCAGGATTCGGCTGCCGTCCGGGAGCACCCGCACCGCTCTGACGTCCTTGTCCTGCTCGTCGTAGATCTCGCCGACGACCTCTTCCAGCAGGTCCTCCAGGGCCACTATTCCGGTGACGCCGCCGCGCTCACCGATGACCAGGGCGAACTGTTCACGCTCATCCATCAGACGGGACATCGCGGCGGTGACCCGCAGACTGTCGGGCAGCAGCAGCGCCGGGCGCGCGACGTCGGCCACGGTTCCGGTGGACCCCAGCAGATCACGCAGGTGCACCACGCCGATCGCGTCGTCCAGTTCCCCCGACGGCACGACGGGCGCCCTGGTGTGCCCTGACGCCGCCAGCGCCGTGAGTGCTTGGGGCACGGGCAGATCCGCGCGCAACCGGAACACCCGGGGTCGTGGCACGACGACCTCGCGCAGCGCGCGCTCGTGGATCTCGAGGGCGCCGGAGATGATCTTGCGCTGTTCGGGATTCAGCTCGCTGTGACCGGCGATCAACTCCCTCAGCTCACCAAATGTCATTTCCCCCTTGCCGACGTCCGGGTCCCCGCCCAGCAGCCTCACGACGATGTCGGTCGCCTGCCCGAGGGCCCAGACGACGGGGGTGGCGGCGATCGCCAACGCTCTCAGCACAGGTGCCACCAGCGCCGCCCAGCGCCGTGCGTACTGCATGCCGAGGCGCTTGGGTGCGAGTTCGCCGACGACCAGCGTGGATGCGGTGACGAGGATGGTCACCGCGGCGATGCTGACGGGTGCCGCAGCGCCGCCGAGGAATTGCAGCCGGGACTCCAGGGGTTGGGCGAGGGACACCGCCGCGGTGGCCGAAGCGAGGAATCCGGCCAGTGTGATGCCGAGCTGGATGGTCGCCAGAAACCGGTTCGGCTCCCGCGCGAGACGCACCACGATGCGGTCGCTGCGGCCGCCGCGGCGTTCCATCTCCCGCAGCTGTCCCTCCCCCAGCGAGATGAACGCCGCCTCGCTGCCCGACAGCAGGCCGTTGACCAGTACGAGCACTCCCACCAGCGCCAGGTCGAGCCAGTACCCGGTCATGGACTACCGCGCAGAAGTCGTCACGGCATCGAGGTGGCCCACCGGCTGCAGTGGAACGGCCCATTCGACGACGGTACCCGTGCCCGAGTCGGCGGTGGACACCGTGGCCGTTCCGCCGAACTGCTCTGCCTGCGAGGCGATGTTGCGCCGGCCGCGGCCCATCATGTTGTCCGAGGCCAGTCCGACACCGTTGTCCCGCACCGTGATTCGCAGCTTGTCACCAGTCACTTCGATGGTCACACCGGCGGCGGTCGCGCGGGAGTGACGGACGACGTTGCTCAAGGACTCCCGCACGACGGCGAGGACAGCCGCGTGCAGTTCCGGCGGGATCGGGGTGTCGTCGACGGGACCGGCGATCTCAAGCGTCGGGGTGAAGCCCAGCGCCGACACACTTCCCTCGACGACGTCGATGATGGCCGAGCGGATCCGGGACGGCCGCCCCAGCGGAGACACCGCGTGATCGAGGTTGAAGATCACCTCGCGAAGGTCCCGGATGATGACGTCGGTCTCGTCGATGAAGGGCTGCAGATCGGGATCCCGACGTGCACTCGCAGCGGTGAGGCCCAGTCCGAGACCGAAGACCCGCTGGATCACGCGATCATTGAGCTCTGCGGCGATCCGCGCCTGCTCGTCGCGCAGTTCACTGTCGATGAGCCGGTCGGTGCTCGCCCTCAGGCTGAGGCGCATCTGCTCGACAGCGTCGGCGATCTCGGCCGTCTCCCGCAGACCCGGACGGATGATGGGCCGGTCGTAGTCGCCGTCGGCCACCCTCTTCACCCGGTCCACCAACATCCCGACGGGACGGGTCAGCAGGCACCGCACCGCGATGACGGCACCGATCACGGACAGCACCAGCATCACCGCGCCGACGGCCTGGACGATGTTCGCCGTTCGCTGCACGGACTGGATCTGCATCAGCTGCGCTTCTGCCATGGCGTCCGTGTGGGCCGCCAGGGCACGCAGTTCCGTGCGCAACCGATCGAAGACGCGGCCACTCTCCAAGGTCATGCTCGCCTGTTCGTCGGCAGGGACGGGCCCACTGCGGCGGGCGGCGATCTGCGGTTCGGCTGCGTCCGTCGTCCAGGCGGCGGCCGCGGCGGCGATGCGGTCGAGCAGTGCGCTGCCCGTCGGATCGCCGGCCAACTCCTCGCGCAGGTGCGTGAGCATCCTGTCGGCGGTGACTGCGCCCGCATCGAAGGGTTCCAGCGAGGCGGGGTTGCCGGTGAGCAGGTAACTCCGTTGGCCCGCCTCGCGGTCGGTGAAGGCACGCCGGAGCACTTCGACCTCGCCCTGGATCGGCACCACCTCGTTGCTCAGCTCGTCGACAGCACGTGCCACGCCGACCTGCCCGGCGACGGCGGCCGCCGAGACGACGACGAAAGCGGCGGCCATGACGCCCAGACACGCCCAGATGAGCTGTCTGAGCGAAAGTCGCTGCAATGTCGTGCCATCGGCCATGATCTCGCTGTCCCAAAACTGGTGAAAATACGGACTCACAGTCGAGACTGCTGGACGGCCGCCGCCGTCACAAGGGCACTTCGACCCCGGCCCGTCAGGGCATCGGACTCCTCAGCGACGGCGGATGCGGGCCTCGACCTCGTCGGCGGGAAGCTCTCTGGTGCAGAAGAACCAGTCCTGGCATTCGACACCCACGACGTCACCCGACATCCGGCTCTGGGCGGTGCCGCACGACCCCGCGGGGGGAACGATCACCGCGTCCCCGGGCCGCCAGTCCGCCGGGGTGGCGACATCGAACGCGTCGGCCGTCTGCAGCGCTTTCACCACGCGCAGAAGCTCGTCGAAGTTGCGGCCCGTGCTCAGTGGGTAGTAGATGATCGTCCGGACCACGCCCTCGGGGTCGATCACGAAGACCGCGCGGACCGCCTTCGTCGTGTCTTCGCCGGGCATGATCATGCCGTACTTGCGCGCGACCTCCATCGTGACATCGTCGATGAGCGGGAAGGTGACCTCGACATCGCGCATCCCCTTGTACGAGATCTTCTCCTTGATGGTCCGCAGCCAGGCGATGTGGCTGTAGAGGCCGTCGACCGAGAGCCCGACCAGATCCGTGTTGTAGGCGGCGAATTCGTCCTGCATCGACGCGAACGTGATGAACTCGCTGGTGCACACCGGCGTGAAGTCGGCCGGGTGGGAGAACAGGATGACCCACCTGCCGAGGTAGTCGGCGGGGAAGTTGATGTCACCCTGGGTGGTGGCAGCGGTGAACGACGGCGCCGGGTCCCCGATCCGCGGCATCGTGACGACCGGGGTCGGCATCTCGTTGACAGTCATCTCATGTTTCCTTTCTCGTTTTCTCTCTTGTGCTTTCGTAACCTGTGCCGGCTCATGCCAACTGGGCCACCGCCCAGAGCAGCACGATTCCGGCCACGAACGTCGTGGTGTAGAGCGCCTTGTCGCGGAGCACCGGCGAGGTGGTGATCTCGGGCAGCAGGTCGGTCAGCGCGATGTAGATGAAATTGCCCGCCGCGAACGGAACGAGCACCGTCACGTCGACTCTGCCGGCGAATGCGTAGGCGAGCAGCGCGCCGACGAGGAAGGTCAGTGCGGACACGACGTTGTAGATAAGGGCGCGCGACGCGGACCATCCGCTGTGTACGAGGATCCCGAAATCTCCTAACTCTTGCGGGATTTCGTGAGCCGCCGCGACCAGCCAGGTGACCACACCCAGCTTGATGTCGACGATGAAGGCACTGCCGACCGCCAGACCGCCGATCAGATTGTGCAGGCCGTCGGCCGCCAGGATCAGGTAGCCCAGCGGGCGGTGCTGACTCACCGGCCGGTGACAGTGGTGCCAGTGCAGGAACTGTTCCAGGACATGGAAGCTGACGATGCCCGCGGCGCACCAGGCGAACACGGTCCTGCTGCCGCTGTCCAGTGCGATCGCTTCGGGCAGCATGTGGAACAGCGCGCCGCCGAGCAGCGCGCCTGCCGCAAGCGCCACCAGCGGCAGGACTATCCGCGTGAACAGACGCTCGGGGATCAGCAGGGTGACACTGCCCACCAGCGCCAGGGCGCTCATCGCCAGTCCCGCCACGAAGATCCACAGCAGCACGGGCATTGCGCATCTCAGCCCGTCGTCGCGTCCGGCATACCCGGCCGGTCGATCCCGGCGAGTAGCCCGGACCGGGCCAGCGCGTCGGCGATGAACCGGTTCACCGGTCGGGATTGGAAGAACCCGGTGTGCCCGCCGCGGTACCACGCGATGTTCGGCCGGCCCCAGTGCTCCCACAGCCGGGCGACCTGCTCGCGGGGGTGCACCACCTGGTCGGCGAGGCCTGCGTAGATGAATCGGCCCGACAACGGAACACGAGGCGTCAGCGACAGCGGCGAGATCATCTGGCCGAGCGGGCCTGCCAGCTCGATCGTGCGCCGCCTCGGATCGTCACGGGCCATGCCGGAATGGCGGCTCAGCAGATCGACGAGATCGGCGACGGGCACCCCCAGCACCGCGCAGACCAACTCGTCGTCAAGGCTGGCCACCAGCGCGGCGATGAATCCGCCAAGGGACAAACCGTACACACCGATCGCGGCGCCGGGTTGCTCTGCGCGGATCCAGCCGAGGAGGGCACGGATGTCCCAGACCGCCTGGCCGGTCGCATGGATGTCGTCGAGCATGTCCTCGCCGGGGAACACCGCGCCTTTCGGTAGCTGCCTGCCCCTCGGGCCGTGCATGGGCATCACCGGGAGCACCACGTTGAGGCCCAGCTCCTCGTGCAGGTACCACGCCCGGAACAACGCCAGGTCCAGTGCCGCGCGGCCCATCTCGGTTCCATGGATGCACACCAGCCAGGGCCGCGGTTCCGGGTGGCGCAACAGCAGTCCGTAGCCCCGGCGGTTCGCGGTGTATGTCGCCCAGCGGTCGCCGCCCGGCTCGCCGCGCAGTGGGCGATAGCCGCTCTCCCACCGCAGCCGGGCATAGGTGTGGTTGCGACGCCGCACCGGGGTCACCTCGACGTCGGTCAGCGGCGCCGGCGGGCGGAAGAAGCCCTCCGGGTCGTCGAGCCACCCCCGACGGCCGTAGAACTTCAAGGCCGCAACGACCTCGTCGTGAATCCGCGCGAAGGCCTCGGGGTCACTCAAGGGCCGGCGGGCCCGCAGCCCGAGCAGCACCACCTCGTCACGGAGCGCCTCGGCGGCCAGCGCCACGGTCGGCCGGGCGATCGGCAACTGCGGCGTCTCGCCCGCGAGATACTCGCGCCACGAGCGCGCGTAATAGATTCCGGTCTTGGCCAGCGGCCGGAACGTGTCGCGCAGTGAGGGTGCCACGCTCTCGAAGCTAGCGCCGCAGCATTTTTCCACGCAGGGCCCTTGGTCACCGAAGAAGGGGAAAAGGTCCGCATTGTGGCCGGTAGCGTCGAGGCATGGGTGTCGGCTTCACCACACGGCAGGTGTCGTTCTCCAGTGGCGGTTCGCGGATCGCCGCCGAGCTCTACCTGCCGGCCGGTCCCGGGCCGTACCCGGCGGTGGTGTTCGCCCACGGCTTCTCGGGA
>Ga0172382_10002280_pt1 | contig 32531 bp, 30 predicted proteins | sample Leawel138RmetaG_FD_122245 | JGI IMG/M metagenome (GOLD analysis project Ga0172382, IMG submission 122245) | Leachate microbial communities from a municipal landfill in Southern Ontario, Canada - Leachate well 138R metaG | ecosystem: Engineered > Solid waste > Landfill > Unclassified | place...
AGATTTTGATATCAAATATATTACATAATTGAGGAACTGCAAATAACATTATTCCTTCCACAATTATAACATTTGCGGGTTGTACGATTTCTGTAATATCACTACGGTTATGAGCAATAAAATCATATGTAGGTTTTGGTATTTGAATTCCTTGTTTTAAAAGATTAATGTGTTCGATTAATAAATCGAAGTCATAAGCTGATGGATGATCAAAATTAATCTTTTTTCTTTCTTCAAAACTTAGATCAGTATAGTTTTTATAATAATCATCAAGTCTAATCAATGTAACGCTTGAGATTGGTTTTGCTAATTGACATATATTTTTTGCTAGAGTCGTCTTACCGCTTGCAGATCCTCCAGCAATTCCTATTATTGTTGTTTTCATAAAGCCTCCGTATAAAACTATTATACTTAAAAATAACATTAAAGGCAATAAGAATTTAGAGTTGAAAAGATAGATTAAAAATGCTATAATCATATAAGTAAAAGAGGTATATTATGTTTGAAGATGTTAATTTATATGAAGATATAATCTCAAAGATAGTAGTAATGCTTTTAATTTATTTAATTTTAAATAGAGCATTGGGTAATTTGAGATATAGGGTAAGAGCATTAATAGTTTTCTTATTTGGAATAACTTTAAGTGGTGCATTTTTACTTGCATATTTTTTAGATAAGAATGCAGGAACTATTTTTATAGTACAAGAATTAGACTATTTCGTTTATATTATAGTTAATTTAATTTTTGCTTTTGGCTCTATTATTTTTACTTTTACTAAATACCGAAAGAATGATTTTGTAAAATATAAGTATGAAAAAACTAGATATAGTGATCCAACTAGTACAGTGCATTATAAAAAATTTCTTTATTTAGTCTTTGAATATAAGAATGAGTATTTATTCAAGAAGACTAAAGAAACCTATTCTGGCATAAATATTGCCCTCAAAAATGGAAATTTCCATGATGTAGTGATAAGTGATTTTCTAAAAAAACACAAATCAACTGATTCTATTGTTACTCTATATGGTGAATATACTGATAATACAAAAAGAGAAGTATACTATGTATATTTGATTAATTTAGACAAACAAATAGATCTTAAAAAGCATGAGTATGTCTTTTATTCTAGGATTAGATTCCTAGACATGGCTGACTTTGATAAAGAATTAATTTTTAGAGTTTTGATAAAAGAAAAATTTAATATTGAAAAATAAAAGTGCTTAGCATATATAATATGCTTTAAGCACTTTTTTACTTTGTTATGAATTGTTTAATTTGTTCAAATAAATAATCAGAGACCTTTGCTTCAATATAATAAAAACTTTCTGTTTCCCTATATTCTTTAATTATTGCATTTTCTTTGATTAAGTTAATTAAATGACTGTGCTCATAAGGGATTTCTAGTATAACTTCATTATATGCTGCAAATAATTCTGTTTCAATTAATTCTAAAAGTTTCTCTAAATTAATATTTTTGGTTGCGGAAATCCTAATAGCATTAGAATAATCAGGTGGAATATAGAAGTAATCTTCAATTAAATCTATTTTATTAAATGCATAAAGAATTGGAATATCCTTTACTCCTAATTCATCTAATACTTTATTTGTAGTTTTAATTTGATCTTCAAACTTTGGGTTTGCACTATCAACAACATGAATTATTAAATCTGATTCTTTAATTTCTTCTAAAGTTGATTTAAATGCTTCGATTAATTGATGCGGTAGTTTATTTACAAAACCAACTGTATCTGTTAATAAGAAGTTTAGATTATGTTTTGTTCTAATTGCTCTAGTTGAAGTTTCTAGGGTTGCGAAAAGCATATCTTTTTCAAAAACTTCTTTTTTAGGAAGAGTTGAATATTGTAGTAAACTATTTAAAGTAGATGATTTACCAGAGTTGGTATAACCTACTAATGATACAATCTTCATTTGATTTTTCTTGCGCTTAACTCTTTGTTGTTGTCTTAGTTTTGTTAGGCTTTCTAATTCACTTTTTATAATAGCCATTCTATCATAGATATTTCTTCGTTCTAATTCAAGTTTCATTTCACCAGCACCACGGCCATGAGCAAATCCTCCACCAGTACCTCTTTGACGAGAAAGATTAGATCTTGAACCAATTAATCTTGGTAGTTGGTACTTTTGAAAAGCTAGTTCAACTTGAAGAATAGCTTCTTTAGTTTTAGCTCTACGTTTAAAAATTTCAAGAATTATAAAAGTACGATCAAAAACATCTACATCTAATTCTTTTTCTAATGTGGCAATTTGTAATGGACTAAGTTCATCATTACAAACAATTAAACTTGTTTCTGATGCATTTAGGGCAATCTTTATTTCTTCTAATTTTCCTTTGCCGACATATGAATTAGAATTAGCGCGTTCTAAGTTTTGGATTACTTGATCAACTATTTCAATCTCACAAGCTTCACATAAACTTATTAATTCTTCTATTTCTTCTTTAAGTAATAAATTATTATTATTAACTGCAATTATTATCGCTTTTTCCATATATTATTATCATCCTTTATACTTTATTTATTATATCACAATCTAGATCGTTTTAAAATAAAAAGTGTTGGGTTATTCTGTAACCAACACTTCTTTATTTTTTTGAATAAATGCTTTATGGACAACTCCCACTAAAAGAATTGTGAAAACTGTAGATACAATTACTTCTGCGATTGGAAATGAGAACCAAACAAAATCTATTCCACCAATTTTACCCAAAATATAAGCAGAAGGTATTAATAATAGAAGTTGTCTTGATAAAGACATTACTAATGCTATAAAACCTTTACCTAGTGCTTGGTAAGTTGCAGTTGATATAATTGCAATTCCAGCTGGGATAAATGCTATACTGATCCTTCGTAAAGAGTATACACCCATATTTAAAAGTTCAGTGCTTGGGGAGAATATTTTTAATAATTCGATTGGAAATACTTGAAATATTATAAACCCTACAATCATGATTGAAACAGCAGAAATATATAGTATCTTTTGTGCTTTCATAAATCTTTCTTTTATATTTGCACCATAATTGTAGGAAAGAATTGGGATTGCTCCTTGGTTTAGACCAAAAATAGGCATAAACACAAAACTTTGAAGTTTTGAGTAGGATACTAAAACTGCGTTTGCAACTTCTGTAGGATCATGAGACTTAATAATTTTATTTAAGAAAATATTAGTCATAGATCCAACTAAGTTCATAACCATTGAAGGTAGTCCTACTTGAATGATCTGTGAGACATAAACCATTTTAAATCTAAATTTTTTTAATCCTAAATATATTTCTGATTTTTTAGTAATTAAAATAATTAATACAAAAATAAGGGCAAATATTTGACCAAATACTGTAGCAATTGCTGCACCAGTAACTCCTAAAGCAGGAAGCCCAAACCAACCAAAGATAAATATTGGGTCAAGTAAAATATTTGTAACTGCACCTATTATTTGTGCAATCATTGGAACTATCATTCTACCCATTCCTTGAAGAATTTTTGTTAGAACGATTTCTACTATTGAAAAGCCAGAAAACATCATAACTATTCTAAGGTAAGTAGTACCTGCTTCAACTGTTCTAGGAATGTCAGACATGTAGTTCATATATGGTTCTACAATTATAAAACTTAATACAAAGAAAATAACTGCCCCAATAAGTGCCATTGCAATTCCAGTTCTTGCTATGCTTGAAGCTTCATCGTTTTTTATTTCACCTAATTTTTTCGCAACCATTACATTGGTTCCAATCCCAACACCAAGTGAGAATGCTAAAATAACTATTTGCATTGGGAATGCATAACCAAGCGCTCTTATAAAATCGTCACTAGTTAGGTCGATTCTACCTACATATAGTGTATCAACAATATTATAGAGTGCTTGAATTAACATTGAAAACATTGCAGGAAGGCTCATGGTTGCGATTAGTCTACCTACAGGGACAGTTCTCATTTTTAAACTTTTATCATTATTCATATTAATTTTCCTTCTTCTTTTTAAAAATGCTCTTAAATAACTTTAAGAGCATTATTTTTAAACGTCACACTTTAATTGCGCATTGCAGTTGGTACATGTGTTGCAACCGCCGATATCTTCAACGGTACCTTCATTACAGATTGGACACAAGTCACCAATTTCAACACCGATATTACGGTTAGCTTTTGTTCTTGCTGGATTAATTTCATCCTTTTCTTTAAGAACAACTTTTTCTTCAACTTTAATACCAAAGTCTTCAAGTTCAACTTGTTTTGGTAAGTTATCATCTTTCTTAAGAGATAGAACTTGAGTATCACGACTTCCGTCTACGTATACTGTTCCACCTTTAGCTTTACCTTTGTAAAGTCTCATATATAATTTTTCTACATCTTCAACTGCATAACCTTTAGGTGCATTAACAGTTTTAGAAATAGATGAGTCAATCCATCTTTGGATTACGCATTGAACATCAGCGTGTTCTTCAGCAGTTAAATCCATTGCAGATACAAATATATCTGGTAGATTGTCATGAGTATATTCAGGATGTAATTCTAGGTATTTATCTACTACAGGTGCGTTCACTTCCATAAATTTACCTAAGCGACCGCTTCTATAATATTTAAATGCAAAGTATGGTTCAAGTCCAGTAGAAACTCCTACCATAGTTCCAGTAGAACCAGTTGGCGCAATTGTTAATAAATGGGAGTTACGAATACCATATTTAAGAATATCTTGTCTAATATCTTCAGGTAATTGTTTCATATAACCTGTTTCAATAAACTTAGCACGCGAACCATATTGATCTAAGAATGGGAAACTTCCCTTTTCTTTTGCTAGTTCAATACTTGCTTTATAGGCTGTAGTTGCAAAGAATTTGAATAACTTATCTGTAAATGCATTAGCTTCAGGACTTCCATATCTTAAATTACAATAAATAATTAAGTCATGTAATCCCATCACACCAAGACCGATTCTTCTTTCACCAAGAGCTTGTTGCTTATTTTCTTCTAAGAAATAGTAAGTTCTATCAATTACATTATCTTGCATTCTAACTGAGTTTTTGATTGTTCTTTCAAGTTTTACCCAGTCAACATCTTGTTTTTCTAAATCTACCATATTTGCAAGATTAACTGCAGCTAAATTACATACAGAGTATGCAGCAAGAGGTTGTTCACCGCATGGGTTAGTACTTACAACTTGTTGTCCATATGCTTTCGCGTTAGTCATATCATTTGCATTATCAAAGAAGAATATACCAGGTTCTGCAGAATATGTAGCACAGATGTTAATTAAATTCCAAAGTTCTTTTGCTCTAATTTTTTTATGTGTTTTTATAGTATATCCTAATCTTTCCCACTCGCGAACATCACCAATCTTATCCCATTTCTCATCATAAGCAGCTTTTTCACCAGCTGAATAATTATCAATGTCTGGATATCTTAATTCATAATCTAAATCATTTTCAATAGCATGCATGAATTCTTTTGTTATTGCAACTGAGATATTAGCACCACTTAAGAATTCAGGGTTATTTACTGAATATGTTCCTTTATCTCTTAATATTTCTTTAGCTTTATTATAAGTAGATTTACTTATAGAGTTAGGATTATTGTTTTCAATTTCAATTATATTTTCATAAATTTCAATATCTTCAGGTGTAAGAGGAGTAAATTTTAATTTGTTTTTAGCTTCTCTAATTATATCTTCATCTTTTAAATTATTTATTAAGAATTGAAGAATCCTTGGATTTTGCATTTTTGAAATTATAAATTCAATAATATCTGGATGCCAATCAGCAAGCATGATCATTTGCGCGCCACGACGAGAACCACCTTGTTCTACTAAATGTGTAAGTTCAGATAAGTCATGAAGCCAAGATACAGAACCGCTTGATTTACCATTAACTCCTTTAGCTAAGGAATTCTTTGGTCTTAGAGTAGAGCCATTTGTTCCAACTCCACCACCTCTAGACATGATTTCCATAACTTTTTGTCTATGAAGGCTAATACCACCTCTAGAATCGTGGATAAATGGCATAACGAAACAGTTAAAGTAAGTTACCTTAGTATTTGATCCAGCCCCAAATAAAACTCTACCTGCAGGAACTAAATTCATTTCATTTAGTTCGTGATAGAAATCTCTAACTGTATCAATAGTTTCATTAACCGCTAGATTATTTGCTACCCTATGACAGATTTGCTCGTAGAAAATTTCCAGAGGTTTATCAACTTCTTTGATATCCCTTTTAACAACATTATTTTCGTCAGCATCTTCACACATAAGAGCATACTCGGTTTCAATTTGTATAAAAACAGAATCATCTTTAATTTGTACGATATTACCAATTCCTCTAGTTGGGAATTTAGGATCATCTTTAATAACAAGTACCACTAAGTCGCCCACTCCTAAGGATACATGATTAATATCTTTTTGTGCATATCTATCAAGCATTACTAATCTAGAAACACTTTGAAAGGTTTTATGCATATGTTCATCAACTAAAAATAAATGCGGAAAATATTTTTGTATATCGTTATTTAATTTTTCAATTTGATTTTTTGTATAAATGTGATTTATCATATGTATCATTGCCTTCCTTTTTTTAAAAAACTATTTAATACATTATAACATAAAACGACAAAAAAAAAAGAATTAAATACATGAAAATATTTTTTTAAGTTTCATATACTATAATGAACTAGAGGTGAAGAGATGTTATCAAATTTAAACGAGGAAATAAAAAGTATAATTGAGATATTAAATAGAGAAAAATCGAGATTTGGTTCCATAGGTAGTGAAGCCTTACTCCTTGGACTTGCGGAAATTGATGCATCATGTAGCTTTATTTTAGAACAATATGGGATAAATCAGTATACAATCACTAAAGAATTAGATAAATTAATTATCTTAAGAAAACCAGATACCGAATATACAAGTAAGTTTAATGAGATTATGGCAGTTGCTTATAACTCTGCTTTGCTTGAAGATGAAAAAGAAGTATTTGATGATCATCTATTATTTGCTCTTCTAACTATCGAAAACTCGGTTGCTTTAGATATTATAAAAAATATAGGAGCTAATGAAAAAGACATCTTAGATGATTTAAACAGTATATATAATATTAATCTAACTAGTGATTTACAAAACAATTATTTATTCAATTTAACTAAAGAAATTAAACTTGGCAAACTAAATCCCTTTATAGGAAGAGAAGATTTAGTTGATAAGGTTATTAGAATCTTATCTAAGAAACAAAAAAATAATCCAATGTTAATTGGTTCTGCAGGTGTTGGAAAAAGTGCACTTGTAGAAGGTGTTGCAAATAAATTAATAAAAACTAATCCAAATTTATCTGTATATAGACTAGATCTTGGAACTATAATAGCAGGAACTAAATATCGAGGAGATTTGGAAGAAAGATTTATAGAAGTATTAGAAAAAATAAAAAACCCCAATACTATTATTTTTATTGATGAAATCCATAATATTGTAGGTAGTGGTTCAAGTGAAGGAACCCTTGATATTGCAAATATTTTAAAACCAATCCTTTCAAGAAGTGAAATCAAATGTATAGGAGCAACAACTCTGGATGAATACTATAGATTTATTGATAAAGATAAGGCGTTATCAAGAAGATTTCAAAATGTGTTTATTGAAGAAACATCAGAAGAAGAAGCATTAGAAATATTAGAAGGAATAGTTCATTGCTATGAAGAATTTCATCAAGTTAAATATAATAAAGAAGTATTAAAATATATTATTAGTTCATCATCATTTCTTGTAAATAGGAAACTACCAGATAAAGCTATTGATATTTTAGATGAAGCAGGATTGTTTTGTAAGATAGATAAAAGAGTGAATGTTGAAACGAAAGATGTCGATAAAATAGTATTTGAAACCCTAGGAGTAAAATTAAATAATATCAGCAAAAGTTTAACAAAAATAAAAAACTTTCCTATTCTAAAAAAATACTATCAATTATACTTTATGAATTTAGGAATAAGAAAAACAATCTTAAATGTACAAATAGTATTAGATAGTTTTGATCTCTTGATGGAAGATTTGAAAACAGTCTTTAACATTGAGAATGAAGTAGTCCTAAATTTAGATTTATCAAGTTATGATAATCACTATGCATCTTCTTTAATTGGCTCACCTGCAGGCTATGTAGGTTATAGTGATGGAGGAATCTTAACAGAACATGTAATTAAATTTCCATTATCGGTTATTGTTATAAAAAACTATCTTCAAGCAGGTAAAAATATTAAAACCCAAATAGATACAATTTTAGAAAATGGTAAAATTCTTGATTCGAAAGGTAGAATGATAAATTTTAGAAATACTATTTTTATCTTCCTTGATAGTTTAAATGATATGAGTATTGGGTTTATAGAAAAAGAGAAAAAACAAAAAAGTAAGATTAATAATTTTATTGATGAAGTAATAACTGAGATACCAAAAAACCACTACTACAGAATGAAGATTGATAAGATAATTAAAAGACTAAAGAGTATAATTATTATATTGATATAGATTGTTCTAATATGGGTTTAAACACATATAAAAATTTAATCTCAAAACTAAGTGATTTAGATAATTTTGAAATTGAGAAAAAATATTTATTAGAATGTTCCTTAGATGAAGTAAATATTAAGGTTTTAAAATAGTAGACTTTTAAAATGTCGTTAATTATAGTATAATAAATTAAGAGATGTTTTGGAGTATTATATGGTACTAATAGAAAAAATTATAAAAGTGAATAAAGATGCTAACACATATCCTTATTCAATAGATTCATTTAAAAATCTTGATGAACTAGATTTAAATTTTGATATTGTTATCTTAGTTGGTGATAATGGAAGTGGCAAATCTACTATGCTTGAGATTATTGCAACAAAATTAAATCTCTATAGAATTAGCGAGGATTTAAATTATAATGATTCTGAATTTAAGGAATTAAAGAAAGAAGCAAATGGATTTGATATAAATTATCTTACTAAACCAAAAGGATTCTTTTTTAGATCTGAAGACTTTATTACATATATTAAGTTTTTAGAAAAAACTAGAGAAGAAGCACTTCGAGAAATTAATTTAATAAACGAAGAGTATAAATATAAATCTAGTTATGCAAAAGGAATGGCTAAAATGCCACACATGCGAACAATTGGTGATATTGACAATATGTATAAAAGAAGTCTTGGTAAACAATCCCATGGAGAAGCGTACTTAGATTTCTTTAAGTCTAGACTTAGACCGAATTCACTTTATTTATTAGATGAAGCAGAAATGCCTTTATCTATTAATAATCAACTAGCATTGATGCTAATGATAAAAGAAGCTATAGATTTAAACTGTCAATTCATTATAGCAACACATTCTCCTGTTTTAATGAGTTATCCTGATGCTTGTATTTATAATGTTAGTGAAGAAGGGTTTATTAAAACTGATTATGAAGAAATTGAGACTGTACAATTATTAATAGACTTTTTAAACAGTAAAGAAATATATTTAAGAGAATTGTTTAGAAATTAGAAAATCTAGGATATTGCTCCTAGATTTTTTGTTATAAAAAAGTATTTAAAAATTAATTTCTTTAACATAAAATATATATGTGATTTGGTTAAAATAAATTGAGAATTATTAAACTAATATGGTATAATATTAATATATATAAAATAAAAAGCGAGTAAAACTATGGTTAGAAATGAATTTAAAAAATTTCATATTTCTCTAAAAGATAAACATTTATTAGATATATATTCTAACACAGCAAATTATTTAGAATTAGGGACAATTAATTTTGATGTGATTGCTAGAATTGTAAATTATGAAATGGTTAATTTTAATGATGTTTCTTATTTGCCTATTCAAAATTCAGGGATAGGAAAAAGCAACATCAAAAATGATAAACTAAAAGCATATGTACCATATATCTTTTTTCAAAATATTAATCAAAAAAATCGACCATTTCAAGTTTTTATTACTCATGGATTACTTAAACTTAAAGACCACAAGAATAAAGAAATGTTTTCACCACTTTTATTAATACCTGTAAACATCTTTTTTGAAGGTGGAAAAATCTATTTCCAACAAATTTCAGATCCGATTGAAAATACAGTTTTACTTGACTATTTAGCAAAAGAAAAGAAAATTAATATTCCTATAAGTGAAAAACTAGACAATCTTTATAATATAGAAAGGTATTTTACTAATTTTTCAAAACATGAAGGGTTAAAATTTATATTTGAAAACTTTATAACTTATGCTTCAGTTATTGGACAAGAAGCAATTATTAACCAAAACAAATTTAGTTTAAATAAATTTCAAGAAGCATATTTATATGAAAACTTATATAATAGCGACAATGTTATATATTATTCTAAAAAACATAATATTAATCAAAGGAATGCTCTTAACCAAGCATTAGAAGGAAAATCTTTTGTTATTACTGGAAGATTAGGAACAGGTAAATCAACTGTTTTAAGAGACATTGCTATTAATGCTATCTCAGAAGGAAATAAAGTGTTGTATGTTTCTAATATGCAAGAAACACTTAATAATTTATATGAGTTTTTTGAGAATAAAGGAATCCATCACTATATTACTAATCTTACAAATTCTTTTGCTAGTATTCACAGTGGAGAATTAGTCCTACCTCATAGTGAGAGATTGCATAGTGCAACTAATTTTGATGAGTTACTAAAAAACTATAAATATATAAGTGACTATCAAAAAGCAATGACTGGTAGAATATTAGATTATAGGTATATTGATATAATTAATGAATTAATTACTTTAGTTGGTGAGTCTAAAACTATCCTTGATATTGATAGTTTAGAACACATATATAAAGCTGAGTATTTAGAAATTTTAGCCGCTATTAAAAATATAGGTGAAACGTTAAAAGAATTTAATGATTTTAAAAATAGTGTTTGGAAAGAAATCCCAATCATTAACGATATTAAATATCCTAATCAAGTCATTACATTAATTCATAAAGTAACAAACGGGTTTCTTGAATTAAATGAGAAAAAAGAGACTTTAGAAGCGGTCTATGGTTTTAAAGAGATTAATAATTATGCTTATCTAAAAAATGTTTTACACAATTTTAGAGGCCTTAACATTAATGAAGTACCAAAATCTTGGTATGATAAAGAAAATTATGATCAAGCAAAATTAGAATATACAAAACTTAAAACTCTTATTTTTACTCTACAAGAATTAGAGTATGACTTAGATATTAGATTTGATAATCTTGATAAATTTGATATTAGAAAAGAAATTAATACTCTATATGGTGATTTTTTCCAAAAAGATGATTTAGGAAAAATAAATAAGATAATTAAAGATAGATTAAAAATAGTTGTTCAATTGAATAAAGCTCTAGTTCAAATTGATATTTTCAATAAATCTTATACTAAACTAAAAAGAATCTTAAATTATGATTTTGATTTAAGCAATGATGTTTTAGGTGAGATTGTGAAAATGGCTAAGATATTGCTTGAAACTAATATTAACTCAAAATATGTAAAAGCAATTAGTGATGGAAAATATCAAGCAGTTTACTTAGAAGCTACGAGAATACTTTCTAACTATTTACATTATAATACTGAAAAAGAAAATTTATTTGATGACTTAGCAATTGTTAGATTTGGAACTATTGATGAAACTGTTACAGTATTTGAAAAATACAAAAATGGTGAGAAAGTAAAGAGATATCAAAATAGAATTATAGAAAAATTAAAACTAGAAGATGAAGCAACATTTAATAAAATTTATGATTGTATTAATAGATTCAATGAGTTAACTGATTTAATAAAGATAGAAGATCAAAAATTTATAGATCTTTTAGATTACCATCCTGATCAAATTTATATTGATGATTTCGTAAAGGTTTATGAATTTATTGAAAGTATAGATAATTTAACTGTAAAATCTAAGATTTTGAAATTCTTGAAGAAAAGCAAAGAAATTGATGAATCTAAGAATAAAAATTATCATAGAATCTTTGATTATTTCCAAAAAGCATATTATAAAATAAATTCATTTTATGAAGCGTTTTTAGAATATGAATTTATGGATATTAAGAATGAGTTTAGTGATAAGATTAATGATTTACAAAAAATCAATAATTATATACAAAATTCATTTTATTCAAATGATATTCTTTATTCACTAAAAAAACTAAATACATCTGAATATGTTACTGCGGAAGATTATTATTATATTTATGAAGCTTATAACAAAATAGATGATATAAAACACGAACTAAATACAAATAAAGATTTCACTTATTACTTTGGCAATATGTATAACAAATATAATACCGACTTAAGTAAGATATCTAAACTTATTCAAGCCTTTCGATTGTATAGTGAATGCTTTGTAAATGATGAATATGTTTCAAGCAGCTTAAATAGTGATAATCATTCGATAATTAGTGAAGTATTAAATGAAGCAAGTAATACAGTTGATAATTTAAATGAAGTATTCAAATTATATTTCAAGATTTTTAAAAACTCTGTATCAAGATTTTATTATGCGGAATTTAAGGATAACATAAATTATTTGAAGGGTTTATTAAATAATAAAGATTTATTGATAGTTTATTTAAAGATAACAGATAATTTACAAGTTTTAGCCAAGTATAGATTATATAAACTTATAGAATATATAGTCTATCTAGAAGATTCGAATACTCTTGTAAATGATTTTAAATATACTTATCTTTCAACAGTAAATGAGATATATTTAAAAAAATATCCGTTTTTAAAAAACTATCGTTCACTAGAAGCTGCACTTAGAATAGCAACTTCATTTGAAGACGAACTTATTGAAGCGATTGAAGAAAGAGTGTTTAAGAAAATTAAAAAAAGAAGTAGTACAAGGTTAAGTACATTAGGTGTAAGAAACTTAGACTATGATGCATATATTAGAAAAACTAGTAGTATGAAACATTTGTATCTGACAAATACACAGGTTTTAAACAATTTCTTAAATATTAAAGATTTTGATTTAGTTTTAATTGATGATGGACACTTGTTTGATGCCAATGAATATTCATATGCCCTTCAAGGCAAGCAAGTAATAATTGCTGGTGAGACACAACTTCAAGAAGCTGTTGCTAACAACTTGATTTCTAGAATTAGTTTAAGTAAAAATATTGATTTTAATTATAGGTACAGTCCTATTCCAAAAAATTTAAAGAATTTTACTCAAGGATTAAGTGCACCAATTTATAAAAATTATTATGATAATCATGGTATTGAAGTAATTGCGAAAGAAATTTATAAATATATTGTTGATTTATATAAGACTGATAAAGATACAGTAATTAACCTATTTATATCTTCTTTAATCACGCAAAGAAATGTTTATGATAATCTTGCAAATCTTTTAATAGATAATGGATTTACTGAAGATGAGATACTAAATATATTTACTTCAAAAATAAACATTGTAGATCTAAAGAAAGCATATTTAGTAGATGCAGATTATAATATATTGTATTTAGAAGATTATTACTTATATGATGAAGATTATATTGTTCCTAATATGATTGATAATATCTTATTATGTAAGGTTAAATTAGTAATTTATGATAATTTAGAAATTTTAAATTCAAATACAAATACTAACTTTTTAATTGAACTAAATAAGATTGTCAGCAATAAAAATATATTTATGCCTGCTTCAGTAAGTTATTCCATTAGTAAATTGATTGATGTACTAACAGAAAATAAAATTATATGTTATTCATATGATTTATGTACATTTCTAATTAGAGCTAAAGCTACACTTTATGGTGTTAGTGTTTATTGGGATACTACAAAGACAAATTATGATGTTTTAAATGAATTTAGAGACATCCATACTTTGGATAATGAAAAAATAAAAGAAAATATCATAGTCTGGGCTATGGAATTAGTTGATGATTTTGATGAGGTTGTAGCAAGAATTCTTGCAGAGGTAAACAAATGATTAGAGGTAGTAAAAGAAAATTTAATGATTTTGTAAGAGCCGTGAAACAAGACCCTCATCGTTATTACTATATTAAAAGTAGTTTAATGAAAATGAATTTTGAAAACATTGATGTTAACAATCAAGTTTATGGTGGTCAAACCTTGCTTCATGTAGCTTTGAAACTTAATAATTTAAAACTTTTTAAATTATTTTTAAAAGCTGGGGTCAATCCTAACCTTGCGAATGAAAACGGAGAAGCACCTATTCATTTAGCTGTAATGAAAAATAATTTTAATTTTATTAAAGCCTTGATTCAAAACGGATGTGATATTGATTTAGGAGCAGAGTTAGAACAAACTCCCCTGCATTTAGCGGTTATTACTGGTAATATGGAGATTGTGAAATACTTAGTAGATCATCAAGCAGAAATTTTGGTTCAAGATGAGAACAATAATTACCCAATTGATTATGCGATTGATGAGGGTGATATAGATATGATAAAATACTTTCTTACTAAACAGGAAGTGGATGAATCAAGAAAGGCAAAAATAGACCAAATATTAAATAAAGTAGGTGAAAAATAATGTTAACATTTGATGAAATTATTGAAGCTATTCGTAAATATACTGAAGATTTTAAAATAGTAGGGTTTGTTCGTTTAGGGCTAGACTTACTATTAATAGCAGTTGTTTTATTTATAATCTTTAAAATAATGAGAACAAGAGCTCATGGAATAAGAATTTTTGTAGTTGTAATTGGGGCTATATTTCTCTATGTATTTAGTTTAGTATTTAAACTAAATATGTTTACTGAGGTATTAGATTATGTTTATTTTTGGAGTTTAGGAGCATTGTTCATTGTTTATTCCAATGAAATAAGACATTTTTTAGATTACTTTTTTACTCCGGTGAAAACAAGTGCAGCATTTGCTAATAAAGAAGAAAAACAAGAAATAATTAGCACACTAGTTTCGACTTCGGAATTTTTATCTAGAAGAAGAGTTGGTGCATTAATTACAATTGAAAGAGAAGATAGTTTAAATACATTTATTGATAAGGCAATATTAATTAATGGTAATGTTTCGCAAGAGCTTTTAACAACAATTTTTACTCCTGGAACTGCAGCTCATGATGGTGCTGTAATTATAAGGAAAAGTAAAATAATGTGTGCAGCTGCATACTTTCCTTCAACAGATAGATATGATGTTCCAAAAAGTTTAGGAACAAGACATAGAGCTGCAATAGGTATAAGTGAAAAAACAGACTCATTAACTATTGTTGTTAGTGAAGAAACAGGTTATATCTCAGTTGCTATTGATGGTATTATTAATATTAATCTGTCATTAGAAAGACTAGAAGAGATGTTAGACCGTTACCTAACAAATAAATAGATAGATAATTTATTGAAATTAAATGCATTTGTGTTATAATATAAATAGAAAAGGGAAGAAAATATGAAAATTGCATTAATAGCTCACGATAAGAAAAAACAAGATATTGTAAATTTTGCGATAGAAAACAAAGAGTTTTTAGCAAAACATACATTAGTTGCAACTGGTACAACAGGAAGATTAATAATGGAAAAAACAGGTTTGGAAATTTTTTGCTTTAAATCTGGTCCATTAGGCGGAGACCAAGAAATTGGTGCTCAAGTTGCAAATGGAAAAATAGATATGGTATTTTTCTTTAGAGATCCTCTAACATCACAACCACATGAACCAGATATTTCTGCATTACTTAGATTATGCGATGTTTATGAAATACCATTAGCTACTAATAAAAATACAGCACTACATTTACTAAGATAGAAGGTGATTACAATGATTCAAAAACTAACCGATTTAACAAGTCTACATTTTTATATGGTTTTTATAACTGGTCTTGTTGTTGTAGGTTTCCTAACGCTTGGAACTTTACTTAGAAAACCAAAATGTGCTTTAGCATCATCAATATTAACTTTAATGCTTTTAGCTGGATTTGTTTTCGCTATCTATAATAGATACAAATATGCTGGTAAGGTTGAATTATATTTAGGTTTATTTCTAGTTATAAGTTTCTTAAACAATCTTATTACACATATATTTGTGGTATTAAAACAAGCAAAATTTAATACTTTAATTAAATCGGCATCAAGCGTTGAAAGTGTAATCTTAGCTTATTTGAACGATAAAGGAAGAGTTCTTCATTATACAAATGATTTCTTAGATTTATTTCATGTAAGTAATATAAGAGGTTTGCAATCAGTTATCCACTATATTCATAGAGGTGAACATCAATATTCTTATAAATCATTTTTAGATGTTCTTGCTGATGAAAAAGAAGATGACTATGATCTAACTGTAGATCTATCAAATTCTAAAGAACTAAAACTTTCTTTATCAAAAAGAAAAATTATTCATTCTGGAAATTTATTAGGTTATGTATTAATCCAACAAAAAGCTAAACAAGTTGCAGTTGTTGAGACTAGTAGTAGTACTTTATTAAATTCCCTTAATTTGGTAACTGAAGCAATTGCTGTTTTTGAAAGTGATTCAAGTAAATTTGCTTTTAATAAAAGAATGCAAACACTACTTGGTGTTGAAGAAGTGGATAATTTAGATGATTATATACATTTTGATGACCGTAAGCAGTTGGAAAAAAGAGCAAAAGCTGAAGGTGAAAAATCAAAAATATACTATAGACTAGAAGCTTTAAATAATAGGTTTTGGGTTCAAGAAAGCATTATAGTTCAAAACTCAAAACTAACGAAAGTTATTAGAGAAACCGACTTTAGAAATTTAATCTATAACTTTAGAGATTATTCGAGAATGGTTGCAGAACTTGATCAAATGTTAATGACACAAAACAATTTTGCGCTAGTGTTTATTAATATCGATAGTTTAAGTCAAATAAAAGATAAACTGGGTAAAGATGTTTCTTTAGTTCTTGCAACAACTTTCTTTGGAAATTTAAATAACGAAATTAAAGATTTAAAAGTTTTTGAAATTGGCTATTATAAATATGCATTCTTTATAAAAAATGATGAAGTATATAATAATATTCTAAGAGATTTAAACAATAATAACTCTGGATTATTAAAAGCAAAACTTAGCTTTAATGATATGAGTTTTGATATTAAGAGTTATTTAGGGATTGTAGAAAGAAAAGTTGCTGGCAATGTTAATACAGATGTATTAATTAATTATGCTGAGGAAGCATTGAAATTAGCAAGCAATAAGAATTATAGTAAAGACTATAGTATTTACTTCTCTAAGAAAAAACAAATTGAAGCTGATGTTCAAAATATCGACTTAAGTGATGATTTCTTAGATAAGATACTGAAATAAATTCAGATAACTGAAATAAATTATAAATATTAAAAAAGTTAAATACAAAATATCGGGACTAGACAAATAGTCCCGATATTTAAAATGAGGTAATATATGTTTGATGCAATTATATTAACTGCTGGTAAGGGAAGCAGAAGTGGTCTCAAATATAATAAGGTTTTATATAGGATAGATGGTAAACCTATTTTTAAATATTCTTTAGAAGTATTTTTAAGTTGTTTTGATTGTAGAAAAGTTGTATTAGTAATAAACAAGAATGAACAAGAAGAAGTAAAAGCTGCAATTGAAGACTTAGATACATCAAGAATAGATATTACTTATGGTGGAGAGTTAAGGCAAGATAGTGTTGCAAATGGAATTGAAAAATGTAGTAGTAAGATTGTATTGATTCATGATGGTGCAAGACCCTTAATAGAAAGAAAACATATAATTGATGTCTATGAAGGTGCATTAATGTATTCATCAGCTGTTTTAGCGGTAAAGACTACTGATACAATTAAGGAATATAAAAATGGTGTTTTAAAAACACTAAATAGAGATAATCTTTGGAATATTCAAACTCCCCAAGCTGTAGAATTAAAAAAGTTTAAAGTTGCACTTAAGAAAGCAAAGAGCGATAATTTCATTGCAACAGATGATGTCGGATTGCTTGAAAAATATTTCGATATTACACCAAGAATCATTCCAGGTTCTTATAGAAATATTAAATTAACTACTACAGAAGATTTAGAATATATAAAATATTTACTTAGAGGTAAGTTTTATGGAATTTAGAATAGGTCATTCTCATGATACCCACAAATTAGTTAAGGACAGGAAATTAATATTAGGTGGTATAGAAATAGATTACCATTTAGGCCTAGATGGTCATTCAGATGCGGATGTAGTTCTTCATGCTGTTTGTGAATCAATACTAGGTGCATTAGGTCTTGGAGATATTGGAACGCATTTTTCTGATAAAGATCCTAAATATAAAAATATGGATTCACGCTATTTTGTGAAAGAAGCAAAGAACTTGATGGAATCCTATGGTTATGAAATTAATAATATGGACATAACTATTTATATTGAAAAACCATTCTTAAGGCCATATATTGGAAAGATTAAATTAAACATTGCAGATATCTTAGAATGTGAAGAAGATCTTATCAATGTAAAAGCGACTAGAGGTGAAGGACTTGGTTTTATTGGTAGAGGAGAAGGCATTTCTAGCGAGTGTGTAGTGTTGCTAAAGACAATTAAATAGATGAAGGGTTTGATAAGAACCCTTTTTTATTGTTTTGATTATGTAAGCGCTTTATTTATATGTTTTTTAAAAATAATTAATAATAAAAGCGTTTTCTATTAAACTTTCATTGCTTTCTATAGTAAGATAGTGTTATAATAGATAAAATAAAATTTAAGGAGTTTAATTATGATTAATATAGTTATGAATGAATTTTATTACTTTTATTACTTTCTAAGAGGACGTCATGTTTAAAAACACTCTTGGCTTTTTCGGCGGAAGTAAGTCATAATTAAAACCAGTGTTATTACATGATGTCTATTTATATAAATAGAAGTCATAAAAGTAATAACAATATATAAAAAGATTTTTTTGTGTTATTACTTGGATAACACATTTTTATTTTTTTAAGGAGGAAAAAATGAAAATTAAAAAGATTATTATTATGTTGTTGGTCCTTCCTGTAGTTGTAGTTTTATCTGGCTGTAACTTAAGTGGGAAGATTGAAATTGGTATATTACAGTATTTAGAGCATAATGCACTTACTGAAGCAAGAAAAGGATTTATTGATGGTTTAGAAGAAGCTGGATTTGTTGATGGAGAGAATATAAGGATAAGAGTGTTGAATCCTGAAACTGATGCTCCAACAATGGCGCTTAATAGTAAAGAATTAGTTAGAAAATCTGATCTTATATTAGCTATTGCAACACCCGCTGCAGTTTCTGTTGTAAATGAAGCAAAAGATCAAGGTAAAAATACGCCAATATTATTTACTGCTGTAACAGATCCAGTTGATGCAAAACTAATTGCTAGTAATGAAAGTCCTGGAGCTAATGTTACTGGTACTAATGATATGAATCCAATCAAGGAACAAATTGAACTTGTGAAAAGATTAAACAAGGATGCTACAAAATTAGGTATTTTATATACTGCAAGTGAAACAAACTCGAGCTTACAAGCTGAAATTGCTAAGACAGAAGCAGAAAAATTAGGATTAGAAGTTGTTATAAAAACAATTTCTACTGTTAATGATTTACAATTAGTTGCTAATCAACTAACTAGTGAAGTGGATATGTTATATATTCCAACAGATAATGTAATTGCTGGAGCAATTGGTTCGTTAAATGACATTTTAGTTGAAAAGAAAGTTCCTGCAATTGTAGGTGAATCTAATATGGTTCATGCTGGTGGAAGTATTACTTATGGTGTTGATTACTATAATTTAGGTAAGGAGACAGCATTAATGGCTGTAAAAATATTAAAGGATAAAGTTTCACCTAAAGATATACCTAGTGTAGGTTTAAGTGAATATTCATTAATAATTAATAAAAAACAAATAGAAGAAATGGGAATAACAATACCTGCAGATCTATTAGCTGAAGCTGATGAGGTTTTAAACTAGGGGTATGGATATTATTGAATCGATTTTTTTCATTCTTCAAGATGGCCTAGAGCTTGGGCTCATATGGTCAATAATGGCTCTTGGGATATTCATATCCTATAGAGCCTTAGAAACTGCGGATTTAACTGCTGAAGGTGCGGTTACATTGGGAAGTTCAATAACTTTAAGTTTAATATTAAAAGGGATGAGTGCACCTCTTGCATTACTAATTGCACTGCTTGGTGGTTTTATTGCTGGAGCAATTACTGGTATTCTTCACACAAAGTTAAAAATACCTGCTATTCTTTCTGGTATTATTACAATGACTGGGTTATATTCTATTAACTTAAGAGTAATGGGGAAGGCATCGCTTTACTTAGGTGATGAAATAACGGTATATTCTTATCTAAGAGAAATAATTAATAGTAGTGCTGCTTCAAAAATTATGACAACATTATTAGTTGTTGTAATTATTTTCTTTATTCTATACTGGTTTTTTGGAACTGAAATTGGTATGAGTTTAAGAGCAACTGGAATGAATCAAAAAATGGCTAGAGCCCAAGGAATTAATACACATTTTATGATTATCTTGGGTCTAGCTATCTCTAATGCATTAATTGCTCTAAGTGGTGCGCTTAGTGCCCAAAGTAATAGAACTGCAAACATGGATATAGGAAAAGGAACTATAGTTATTGGCTTAGCTTCAATTATTATTGGTGAAGTTATATTTGGTAAAAAGAGTTTTAAAAACTGGTTAATCGCTGTTATTTTAGGAAGTATAGTTTTTCAAATTATAGTTGGAATTGCTATAGCACTAGGACTTAATCCAAATGATTTAAAATTAGTTCAAGCAATTCTTATAGCATTTATACTAGCGCTTCCAGTTATAAAAAAAACTAAGGCTAAATATAAGAAACCAGAGGTGAAACTAAATGCTTAAGGTGAATAATGTTACAAAAATATTTAATAAATCGTTAAATGAAGAAGATATTAAAGTTGCACTTGATAATGTTTCACTTAATGTTAATGATGGTGACTTTATTACTGTTATTGGTGGAAATGGTAGTGGTAAGTCAACATTGTTAAATGTAATTAGTGGTGCTTTAGATCTAGATGAAGGAAGTATAATAATTGATGATGCAAATGTAACAAAATTATTAGAACATCGAAGAGCGACTTATATTGGTATTGTGTTTCAAGACCCCCTACAAGGGACTGCTGCTAATATGTCTGTTATTGAAAATTTGTTAGTAGCATCAAGGAGAGCTAAAGCAAAAACTCTTAAATGGGGTTTTAACAAAAAGGATACTGAAGAATTTAAAGAAAAATTAAAAGAATTAAATTTGGGTTTAGAAAACAGATTAAATCAAAAAGTTGGTTTATTATCAGGTGGTCAACGTCAAGCTTTAACCTTATTAATGGCAACTTTGGATAAACCGAAACTATTATTACTAGATGAGCATACTGCTGCTCTTGATCCTAAAACATCAAAGACTGTTTTAGAACTAACTGAAAAGATTGTAACCACTAATAATCTTACTACTATTATGATTACTCATAATATGAGGGATGCACTTAGGTATGGTAATAGACTTTTAATGTTAAGTGAGGGAAAAATTGTTTTTGATGTAGCTGGTGAAGAAAAGAAGAAGTTGAGTATAGAAGATTTATTAAAGAAATTTGATGAAGCAAATATTGAACTAACTGATCAAATGATTTTAAATAAATGATACCTCTTTACTTTTATGCCTTAATTGTGTATAATTAAGGAGATGCTAATATTGGGGACAAAATATTTAAATTTGATGAAAAATGTTATATCTTTTTTCATATTTATTCCTTTTTATTTTTTTGGGCATATGGTTTTTTCCATATGCCCTTTTCCTTTTAAGTATATAAATGTGAAAAGATAGTAAAATACTATATAATTAGTATAGGTGGTGATATAATGAAGACTATTTCGTTTTATGATACAAAACCATATGATGAATATTATTTTAATAAATATAATGATAAATATAATATAAAATATTTTGATATAAAGTTGAATTCTAAAACAGCAATTCTCGCAAATGGAAGTGAAGTTGTAATAGCATTTGTGAATGATGATATTAATAAAGAAACTATAAATATTTTAGCAAGTGTTGGTGTTAAGGTTATTGCTCTAAGGAGCGCAGGTTATAATAATGTTGATGTGAAGGCTGCGTGGGGAAAAATCCATATTTTAAGAGTTCCCGAATATTCACCATATGCTGTTGCAGAACATGCTATGACTTTACTACTTGGTTTAAATAGAAAAATCCATAAAGCGTATTATAGGATTAGAGATTATAATTTTAGTTTAAATGGGCTTATAGGATTTGATATGCATTCTAAAAATATAGGTGTTATTGGAACTGGGAAAATAGGAAGAGCATTTATAAATATTTGTAAGGGCTTTGGGATGAAAGTCTTAGCTTATGATTTATATCCAAATAAAAATAGTGATATAAATTATGTAGAATTGGATGAACTATATAAAGAGAGCGATATTATCTCTCTTCACGTCCCACTTACTAAAGAAACAAAACATTTAATAAATCAAAAAAGCATCAAGAAAATGAAAGATGGAGTATTTATTATAAATACTTCAAGAGGTGATTTAATTGATACAACTGCTTTAATAGAGGGACTTAAAAATAAGAAAATTAAAGGTGCAGGCTTAGATGTATATGAGGAAGAAGATGATTTATTCTTTGAAGATCACTCATCATCAATTGTTGATGATGATGAATTCATTGTTCTTGCTAGCATGCCTAATGTTTTGATTACTGCCCATCAAGGGTTTTTAACAGAAGAAGCATTAACTAATATAGCAAAAACTACTTTAGGAAATATAGATCAGTATTTTAGTGGTGGCAGGCTTGATAATGAAGTTTGTTATATGTGTAAAGAAGAAGATAAAGCTAAATCCTGTAGAAAGAATAAGGAAGAAAGATGTTTTTAATAAATCAAAAAAAGCAAGATTAAACTTGCTTTTTCTATAGCCTAAAATCATCAACTTCCAAATATTTAAGTGGCTTATCTTTTTGAGGATTTGGAATTGATATTTCATATAATGTTTCATTAACATATTTGTTAGAATTTCTAGCTCTAGCTATATCTGATAAACTAAGAACCCCAATAGCTTTTTTAGCTTCATCAGTTACAACAAGGCGTTTCAATTGATAATCCCCCATCATTTCAACAGCTTTCTTTATATCTTCAATTTTGGATATTCCTACACAATCAGGTGTCATTATATCGTCTACAAAACCATCTATTTTATTTTCAGTTACAGATCTTAATACTATATCTCTATCTGTTATTACTCCTAATACTTCATTTCTATCATCAACAACGACAACAAATCCTATGTCATAATCTTTCATTTTTTTCGCAACACTAACAATGCTATCAAATTTGCTAACTGTTATCACGCTTTTAGTCATCAAATCTTTTACTTTCATTTCATCACCTCGCAACTATTATTATTGAAAAATAAAAATAATATACATTTTAAAAAAATATAATACTATACTTTAGTTGAGGGAAGAATATGAAAGTAAAGAAGTTTGTATTGTTTTTAAAAATCACTATTTATATATTAATTATCTTATTGGTTATTAATTTTGTAAGTGGCTATTTTTCAAGTAGAGTAAAACTATATATAAAACAAAAGGCAACAACAACATCTTCCTTAATAATTGCAAATACAATTAATGAAGAAGTATTACCAAGTATAGACTTGAATAATTTAATAAATACTGTTTCCAGCGATAATGAAAATATTGATTCAATATATATAAATACTTATCAAGTAAATAAAATACTTTCAGTCACTACACAATCTATTTCCAATAAACTAAATAATTTAAATGATGAAGAATTAAATAATTTAGCCTTACCACTTGGGCTTATAATTAGTGATGTGCTTTTTTATGATTTAGGTCCAAATATAAATATAAAGATTTATCCTGTTGGCAGTGTGAAATGTGATGTAAGAAGTGTAATTGAAGAATATGGAATAAATAATAGTGTTTTTAGATTGGAAATAGAAGTTCGTGTTGCTTTTGCTGTTGTAATTCCTTTACAAAGAGATGAAATAGAAGTAGTAAGTTCTATACCGATTGTAGTCCAAATAATACAAGGTGAAGTCCCGAGATATTATTTTAATAGTAGAGAAGGCAAATTTATTCCTATGCCGCTTGATTAAATGATTATTTTACAACCTTTTCTTTAATAAATGTAGTATAATAATAATACGAAAGAAAGGAAGATATTATGAATAACGCAGATATAGAAAAGCGAGTTGTTACTATCTTGAATAAAGTTCGCCCCTATCTACAAAGAGATGGTGGGGATGTTGAATTTGAAAAAGTTGAGGATGGTATAGTTTATATAAAACTTATTGGTGCTTGTGTTGGTTGCGCAAGTATTGATTTAACTTTAAGAGAAGGAATTGAAGCTATATTATTAGAAGAAGTTCCTGGAATTATAGGTGTTGAGAACTTAGAGTAGATGGATAAAGAAAAGTTTGGTAAGCAGTTTTATATGGCATCACTTGTGCTTGCGCTTATTGTATTTATAGGTGTAAGAGTAATTTTACCAAAAGATAAGTTAATTGAAGAAACATATATTAGATATTCAAACCTAATTAATTTTAGTGTGTTTGCACTGATTTTTCCAATTGGTACAATAGTTAGGGAATTTTATTTACTGAACTATATTAAATCTATAATGATAGCTAAGATAATAGTATTTGGTTTAGTCTTAGTTGTTGGTTTAGTGTTATTCTTTGCTTTACCTACGGTTGCTATATCAAATCTAATTTTGTATTTATCATATGGTTCATTAATCTTTATATTAATACCATCTTTTGCGTTTAGAAAATTTGATAATGATAAAATGTAGTGGAGACTTGTCTTCACTTTTTTTTAAAAAATTGGTAATAGAAAATATAGGCCTTACACTTAACAAAGTATCTTATCTATGATATAATTGTAGTAGGTTATTTTAGAGGTGTATAATGATAAAAAAGGGAGAGATAGTTTATGGTAGGATCACCAATATCCTAGGCTATGGGGCCTTTGTTAGTGTTGGTGAATATGATGGACTCGTGCATATTTCTGAGTTCTCGGATAATTATGTAAGAGATATATATGACTATGTCAGAGTGGGGCAGCAAGTCAAACTTAAGGTTTTGGATGTAGATGAAAGAAACAAAAAGTTAAAGCTAAGTTATAAATTCTTAAACAAAACTAGAGGTGTTAAAGGTGAAGTTCCTAAATATAATATTGGTTTTCAAACATTAAGAGATAGTATTGAAGGTTTTATCAATAAGCAAATAAAGGAACATGATGATCTAGAAGATGTAGAGAAGGTTGAAGAATTTCTTGAAAAAAATAAAATATCATAAGGATGTGTTGTATGCTATTATTAAATTATAAAGGTGTTCTTGAGGCTATTTCTCAAGAACAAATTAATAAAATGGAAGAAGAGACTAATGAAGCTCTTTTGAAACTGCTTACCAAAACAGGTGTTGGTAGTGAATATACAGGTTGGGTAGAATATCCATATAGTGTTACAGAAAATGATCTAGGAAGAGTTATTAAAGCTAGTAAAGAGATTAGAAAGCAATCTAAGATTCTTGTAGTTATTGGTGTAGGTGGATCGTATCTAGGTGCTAAGGCTGCACTTACAATGTTGGAAGGAAATCAGTTTAAGGAGCAAGAAAACGAAGTTATATTCGTTGGTAATACTTTCTCATCTAATTATACTTATAATGTTATTGATTATATTAAAGATAAAGATTTTTCTGTAAATGTAATTTCTAAGTCTGGAACAACAACAGAACCAGCAGTTGCATTTAGAATATTTAGAAATCTTTTAAAAGAAAAATATGGTAAAGATTATAATAAACGTATCTTTGTTACTACAACTATCAACAAAGGTGCACTTTATAATCTAGCAGTTGATGAAGGATATGAAATCTTTTCAATCCCAGAAGATATTGGTGGAAGGTATTCAGTTTTAACAACTGTGGGCTTACTTCCAATAGCTTATAAGGGTATAGATATAAGAGCTATAATCGCAGGAGCAAAAGCTTCATTTGATGTTTATACTAAAACTCCTTACTTAGATAATGATGCAATGCTATATGCTGCTATTAGGAATTTAGCTTATAGAAACGGGAAAACTGTTGAGATTTTAGGTCTGTTTGAACCAGGATTACACTATCTTGGAGAGTGGTATAAGCAGCTATTTGGAGAATCTGAAGGTAAAGATGGTAAGGGATTATATCCTACTTTTAATACTTATACGACAGATCTTCATGCTTTAGGTCAATATGTTCAAGATGGTGAAAGATTGTTTTTAGAGACGTTTATTCATGTTGATAGACCAACTAATGATTTAATGGTTCCAAAAGAAGAAAGTGATTTTGATGGAATCAATTATCTTACAAATCTTACATTAAATGAAATTAATAAAAGAGCTAAAATGGGAACAATAAAAGCACATAAAAGTGGTGGCGTTCCAGTAGTTGATATTAGAATGCCTGAGATGACACCTTATTACTTTGGTTATTTAACATTCTTCCTTATGTTAAGTTGTGGAATAAGTGGGTATCTTTTAGGGGTAAATCCATTTGATCAAGAAGGTGTAGAAGCATATAAGAACAATATGTTTGGAATGTTAGGTAGACCTGGTTATGAAAAATATAAACAAGATTAGTTTTGTATTTATATTCTTATTAGTTATTTTTTTAGTGGGCTGCAGTAATGGTAGAAAAAAGTTTGAAGATGATTACCAAATGTTTAAAGGTCAAGAACATGTTTTTGAAAAGGTTAATTATAAGACAGTATATGAAGCCCTAACAAAAGAAGGTAGTTATGTTATTCTTTTTGCTTATGACCCTGATTTATATGAATGTCCATATTGCATGGAAGCAATTCCAATTATAAATGAAGCTGCACTACAAGAGGGAGTTGACAAAATATTATACTTAGATATAAGAACTATGAGAGTAGAAAGAACTTCTGAGTATCTTAGTTTAATTGATTATATAGATGAACAAGTAGATGATTTACAAACTAGAAATGATAATCTTGAATTAATTGTTCCGGATTTATATGTTGTGAAGGATGGAAAAATTTTAGGACATCATATAGCAACTCTAACTGATGATGAAGATAAATTTATTTTAGGGTTAGACAGTGAGCAAAGAGAAGAATTAATATTGATTTATAAAAATTTATTTAAAAATGTAAAGTCTTAAATTTAGTTTTAAGACTTTTTTGGTCTAATTTAATGATTACAATAATAAAAATTATTATGGTGAAGTTATGGAAAGTAAATTAATTAGACTATGTAATTTTGTATTTTTAATTGTAATTGCTCTATCTTCAGTTGCAGCTATTGTTACTACTAATTCAGTTATTGAAAATAAAGTGATTTATATAGATCCTGGTCATGGAGGTCCAGATGGTGGTGCTGTTGGAATTGATGGGATATTTGAAAAGGATATAGTTTTAAGTATCAGTAAAAAGTTAAAAAGGTATTTAAATGAAGCAGGTTATGAAGTCTTAATGATAAGGGATGGAGATTATGATCTTGCAGATGATAATAGTAAAAATAAAAAAAGAGAAGATATCCATAATAGAGTTAAATTAATCAATGATTCAAATTGTTTATTGTATATATCAATTCATGCAAATAAATACTCTAGTCCAAAAATTTATGGATCACAAGTTTTTTATAAACCAAATGATGAATTATCAAAAGTTTTAAGTGAAGAAATACAAGATGCTCTAAAATCCATATTACAAAACACAAAAAGAGATGCAAAATCGATATCTGGTAAATACTTAATAGATCACGCAAAAGTGCCTGGTGCTTTAGTAGAGGTAGGTTTTTTATCAAATCCTAAAGAAGCAGAAGAGCTTGTGAGTGATTATTACCAAGAGCAAATGGCATATGCAATTTATGTAGGCGTTTTATCCTATTTAGAAAAAATAAATAATTAGTGAAATTTTAATTAAAATATGGTATAATAACTAATAATTAGGAGAAAAGAAATTGCATACAGTAATATTTATAAATTCAGAAAAAGAGATGATTAATTTAGGGAAATTAATCGGTGAGCAATTAGAAAAAAATAGTGTTATTACTCTTAGTGGTGATTTAGGGGCGGGTAAAACCACCCTAACTAAGGGGATTGGACAAGCTCTTAATGTGCAATCAATAATCAATTCCCCCACTTTCACAATCCTAAAAATTCATGATGGAATTATTCCTTTATATCATATGGACGTTTATCGAATTGATAAAAATTCAGAGGATGATGATTTAGAGGAATTTTTTGAGATGGATGGTGTTTGTGTTATTGAGTGGGCAGAAAATATTGAATACTTATTACCAAATGAATTCCTGAAAATTGAAATTGAAATAGTTGAGAATGGTTCAAGAAAAGTTAGTATAACTGCAATTGGTGAAAAATACAAAAAAATAATTAAAGGAATAAAACTATGAAAACATTAGTAATGGATACAGCATCTAAATACTTATTTTTTTCATTTATAGAAAATGGACAAGTATTATATGAAGTAATGGATGAAGGCAAAAACAATCATTCTGATAATTTGCTTAAAAAGATTGAATTAGCTTTAATTGAGACAAATTTAAGTTTAAAAGATTTTAAAAGGATAGTTGTTGGAATTGGTCCTGGATCTTATACAGGTTTAAGAGTTAGTGTAACTGTTGCGAAAATGTTAGCTTGGACACTTGGAATTGACTTATATATTGTTAGTAGTTTAAGTATTTTAAGTAGTGGACATTTTGATAATGATGGTATTTATGCCGTAACTATAAGAGCTAAGAAAAATCATGTCTATGGAAAACTTGTAGAAGTAAATGGTGGTATCCAAAAAATACTTATTAATGATATGTTTTCTAGTGATGAAGTATTTTTTGATATGATTAAGAACTATAATTATAAATTAGTAAATGAAGAAAATTATAAAATAAAATATGAAAATATGTTGTTGGAAAAGGTTGATAACTTGCATCAGCTAAATCCAAACTATATCCAAAGAGGAATATGAAATACTTAATTAGACCGTTAGAAGAAAAAGATATAATGGAAATTGTAAAAGGTGAAGAAAAAGCTTTTGGCCAATCGCTAGGATTTGATATGATTTATTCAGATATTAATTTAAATCCATATGCGAATTACTTAGTATTAGAAATAGATAAAAAAGTAAAAGGATACATAGGGCTTTGGATAACTTACGAAGTTGCTGACATAATAAATTTTTATGTTGATGAAGAATATCAAGGCATGGGCTTTGGGAAAATGCTTTTAGAATTTGCAATAAAGTTATGTGAAATGTCTAGAGTTCAGTCTATTAGTTTAGAAGTTAGAGAAACAAATGAAAAAGCGATTAAATTATATGAAAAATATGGATTTGAATTTTCTCACAAGAGAGAAGCATATTATTCAGATAAAACTGATGCGTTTGTATTAATAAAAAAGTTTAGAGGTTAAATAATGTTAGTTTTAGGAGTAGAAACTAGTTGCGATGAAACTAGTGTTGCAGTCGTTAGAGATGGTAAAGAAGTCCTTGCAAATGTTGTTTATACCCAAATAGATATTCATAAAAAATTTGGTGGTGTAGTTCCAGAAGTTGCTAGTCGTCATCATGTTGGGAAAATAACAATTGTTTTTGAAGAAGCACTTAAAGAAGCAAATGTAGAACCTAGTGATATTGATTTAGTAGCTGTAACACATCATCCAGGATTAATTGGATCTTTATTGGTTGGTATAAATGCTGCAAAGGCATTTGCTATGGCACATAATAGTAGATATGTTGATGTAGACCATATAAAGGGCCATATCTATGCTAATTATATTGAAAAAGATTTTGAATTTCCGCTACTTGCTTTAGTAGTTAGTGGAGGACATACAGAACTTGTATTAATGAAAGGCCACTATCAATTTGAAATATTGGGCCAAACATTAGATGATGCTGTTGGTGAAACATATGACAAAGTAGGAAGAGTAATGGGATTAGAGTATCCTGCAGGACCTATTGTTGATAGACTTGCACTGGAAGGTGAAATTACTTACAAACTTCCTTTAGTTTATTTGGATAAACTTGATTATAATTTTTCATTTTCAGGATTAAAAAGTGCAGTTATTAATTTAATTAATACTGCAAACATGAAAAATGAAGAAATCAATATTCCAAATCTTTGTGCATCATTTCAAAATAGCGCTGTAAGAGTTTTGGTAGATAAAACAATAAATGCGGCTAAAGAGTTTGAAGTAAAACAAATAGTTGTTGCTGGCGGGGTAGCGGCTAATAAAGGGTTAAGAAAAGCACTTAAAGATGAAGTAGACAAATTAGAAAATGTTGAACTTAGTTTTCCGAAAATGAAATACTGTACTGATAACGCAGCGATGATTGCAGTAGTTGGATATTTCAAAGATAAATGTCAATCAATTTGAAAACGTTCTTGATTTTAGGGCTAGTTTAGTGTATAATAATTTTAAGTGAAAAAAGAGTATTAAGAATACTTTATATAAATTTTGGAGGAATTATGAAAATCAGAAAGTTATTAATTTTCGTTGTATTTGCTATAGCAATTGTTCTTTCAGGTTGTGGTTCTGGATCTACGCCTGAGAAATTATGGGATAAATATGTAAAGGCAATGAATGCGAAAGATATAGAGGCCGTGGCTGAGGTATATTATCCTAAAGGTTCGTCAGGGTACTTAAGATTTATAGAAGAAAATGTTCCGGAAGATTATTTTGATTTTAATAAAATAGCAACGAAAACATTCAAACCATTAGTAGAAAACGAACGTTATTATAAAGCTGAAATTACAGTTCAAGTTGATGACTTCGAAAATATATTTGATGTATATTTTATTAGAGATGTAAATTCTCCGTGGAGATTTATTAGTGAAGTTGATGCAACTGACTATGATATTACAAAACTTGGGAATAAACCAGATTCAGGATACTTCAATAATATCATCCTAAATGATGGTAGTTTTGATTATAAATATATTTATGGTACAACCCCAGGTGAAGTAAGTGGAAATGATTATGTGAAAATCGTTCATCCTAATAAAAATTCAAAGAGCATCGTTATTCCAGATGAAATCGATGGTGTACCAGTTAAACAAATTGGTGACTTTGCATTTTTTGATTATTTTAGAATATTTACAGTAACTTTCTCAAGAAGTAAGTTAGAAGAAATTGTTCTTCCAAATCAACTAGAGTTAATTGATAGTTATGCATTTTACCAAACTAAAAACTTAAAAGAAATCAATTTACCAAGTACTTTAAAAGAAGTTAAAAACTATGCATTCGCATCTTCTGGCTTAGAAAAATTAACAATAAATGTTGATGATGCAGAAGCATATGCGAAACTAGCATCTAAAACAGGTGTTGACTCGATGACAATTAGAGGTGATAGAGTAGTGTTCTTAGGAGATACTCCTGCTCCTCAATATTCAATTGCTGGTGGTACAAGACCTGCTGTTACTTGGGAAACGAGTGATGAGACAATTGCAACTATAAATCCTGCTGGAAGATTAACTATGCTTAAAGCCGGTGTTATAGAAATCACTGCAAGAGTTGATGATGAGTATTATACAAAGGCAACTGTTGAAATTAAAGAAGCTTCTGAAAAAACTCAAACTTCTACAATCCCTGCAGCTCCGTTTGCTGGATATAAGTTTGATATTAAGAATACATTCTTTGTTGGAGAAGAGTTCACAACTAATATGTCACTTGCAACAAATTGGTCTACAAGTAATGCTAGTGTTGCTAAAGTTGAAGGAAATAAAGTAGTATTTGTTGGAGTTGGTACAGTTAAAATAACTGCAACAGCTCAAGATAATGCTAGTGTAAAAGCAGAAGCTACAGTTACTGTTAAAGCTGCAAACGAAAAATCGGTACAAACTGTTTATAGTTATGAAACATTTAACTTTACAGGTGCAAGAGATATGTTTGTTGGTGACTATATTAAGTTAGTTGCAGAAGGCTTTAATGAAAGTGAAATTGAATGGACTACATCAAATGCTGCAGTTGCGACTGTTGGTAGATATAATGGTGTTGTTACTGGTATAAGTGCAGGATCTGTAGAAATTAGAGGAACTAGAATTGATAACCCTAATATCTCATGTACAGTTACAATTCAAATTAGTGCTCCAGTTAAAGGTGTTTCCTTTGCAGAAAATGCATTAGATAGATTAAATAATATTAAAGAAATATATATTAATTCAATTAATCCATATTCAATCGAAATTAAGGGTACATTAAAATTACCTGCAACTGTTAAGATTTATGTTCCTGCTCAAAATATAGATACTTATAAGAAAGCATGGGCAACATTTGCAAACAATATTTACCCTATGGAGTAAAAATTTTATATTATCTTAAAAATAGTTTAAAGTTAAAGTTATGAAATTTAAAAAACTTTTGGAGTCGAAAATGAAAACAAACACCAAAAGTTTTTTTATTTTTTAGATTTACTTAATCTATAAAAAATTTTAAGTAGACTTAATTTTTGTGAATGCTTTAGGGATTCTACTTAATAGATTATATAATATGAAATCATAACATAGGTTG
>Ga0172382_10002283_pt1 | contig 32494 bp, 26 predicted proteins | sample Leawel138RmetaG_FD_122245 | JGI IMG/M metagenome (GOLD analysis project Ga0172382, IMG submission 122245) | Leachate microbial communities from a municipal landfill in Southern Ontario, Canada - Leachate well 138R metaG | ecosystem: Engineered > Solid waste > Landfill > Unclassified | place...
CAGGCTCAGCGTATCGAGTCCGCCGTCAAGCAAGTGCTTGCGCAGGGCTTCCGTACCGGCGATATTTTCGAACCGGGCACGAAGAAGGTTGGTACCAGGGAGATGGGCGACGCGGTTCTCGCGGCGCTTTAAGGTTTTTGATTCGAGGTGATGTGATGAAGCGAGTAGGTCTTGTTGGCTGGCGTGGCATGGTCGGCTCCGTGCTCATGCAGCGTATGGTGGATGAGGGCGATTTCGCCCATATCGAACCCGTGTATTTTTCCACCTCTGCTGCAGGGGGGAAGGCACCCGTTTTCGGTGGCAAGGAAGCCGCACTGCCGCTGCAGGACGCGATGAGCGTCGATGCGCTCAAGACCTGCGACATCATCATCACCTGCCAGGGCGGGGACTACACCAAGGAAGTGTTTCCGAAGCTGCGTGCCGCCGGCTGGAGCGGTCACTGGATCGATGCTGCCAGTGCCCTGCGCATGGCCGATGATGCCGTGATCGTGCTCGATCCGGTGAACATGCACGTGATCAAGGACGCGCTTGCCAAGGGCGGTCGCAACTGGATTGGCGGCAACTGCACGGTGTCGCTGATGCTGATGGGGCTCGGCGGGCTGTTCCGCAACGATCTGGTCGAGTGGGTGTCCGCGATGACCTATCAGGCCGCCTCGGGTGCGGGTGCTCAGAACATGCGTGAGCTGATCGCGCAGATGGGCAGCATCCATGCATCGGTGGCGGATCTCCTCGCCGATCCGGGCTCGGCAATTCTTGATATCGATCGCAAGGTTGCGGAGACCATTCGTTCCGATGCTTTCCCGAAAAAGAACTTCCGTAACACGCCGCTGGCTGGAAGCCTGATTCCGTGGATCGACGTACCGGTCGAGCACGGGCAGTCGAAGGAAGAATGGAAGGGCGGAGCCGAGTGCAACAAGATCCTCGGCAACCCGGCGTTCCGTACTGAGGGGAGCATCCCGATCGACGGCCTGTGCGTGCGTATCGGTGCCATGCGCTGTCACTCACAGGCGCTGACCATCAAGCTGAAGAAAGATGTGCCGCTTGACGAAATCAGCGAAATCATCGCGTCCGCCAACGAGTGGGTGAAGGTGGTGCCGAACGAGCGTGAACTTTCCGAACGCGATCTCACACCGACTGCGGTCACGGGGACGCTGTCCGTCCCGGTCGGACGTCTGCACAAGATGGCAATGGGGCCGGATTATCTTGGTGCGTTTACGGTCGGTGATCAGTTGCTCTGGGGTGCTGCTGAACCGCTGCGACGCATGCTTGCCATTCTGCTGGAAGACTGAAGATGGTCGGTCGCGGCCTGGGGCGCCTGCAGAATGTCGAGCCGGGCCGCCAGTCAGAGGGGAAAACAGCTTTCCCCTTTAGACATAATCAGTTGATGCAGGTCCTTAATAAAAATGCTAGATTGCTAGCCCAAGTCCATGATGTATTGCCCTTTGCCGACTTGGTGGGGGGGGTGCGTGGTTTGAGGATAACTATGAAAACGTCGATTAAGGCATCCCTGATCGCAGCTGCGATCGCCTCGTTTCCACTCGGCGGCTTTGCAGCCGGGCTTGGTCAGATCAATGTTTTCAGTGGCTTGGGTCAGCCCTTGCGGGCCGAAATCCAGATCAGCGCGACGCCGCAGGAGTTGAGCTCCATCACTGCCAAAGTCGCTTCTCCTGAGGCATTCAGACAGGCGGGTATCCCTTATCCGGGCTTTCTGACCGGGATCCGGGTGTCTGTTGAACACAGTGGGCAGCGCCAGGTTGTCAGGCTCAGCAGCGACCGTCCGATCAACGAGCCCTTTGTCGGGCTGTTGATTGATCTTGACTGGGCGTCCGGTCGACTTTCGCGTGAATACACTTTTCTTCTCGATCCGGTCGACATGCCTGCGCCAAAGCCTGTCGCTGCGCGAATCGCTGCGCCGGCGCCGGCCGCGGCGTCGCGCCCAGCGCCAGTTGCCGCACCGGTTGCGCCCCGGCCTGTTGCCGTTGATCGTTATACCGTGCGGCGAGGGGACACCCTGCGCCGTATCGCGGAGGCAAATCGCCCCGATAGCGCCAATCTTGACCAGATGTTGCTGGCCCTGTTCCGTGCCAATCCCGCGGCATTCGACGGCGACAACATCAACCGCCTGCGTGCTGGCGCGATCATGACGATTCCGACAGCAGATGCCGTGCTGGCGACCAGTCCAGCCGATGCCCGCCGCGAGGTCGTTGCCCAGGCGGCAGACTTCGAAGCCTATCGTCAGCGCCTGGCGGGTACCGCGGTCGAGCGTGAGACGGCTCCGGCTCCGGCCGAGCAGGCGAGCGCAGGTCGCATCGTGCCCAAGGTTGAAGATGCGCGTGAGCCCGCAGCTGCTGGTGACAAGCTCCAGATTTCGAAGACGCAGGATAGTGAAGCGGGAATGGACAAAGCGGCAGTTGCCCGCCTTCATGCGCTAGAAGAGGAGCTCATCGCTCGCGAAAAAGGGCTCGAAGAGGCCAATGCACGCCTTGCCCAGCTTGAGCAGAGCATCCGCGATCTGCAGAAATTGCTGGAGCTGAAGAGCGGTACGCTGGCTCAGTTGCAGCCCGAGCCAGCAGTCGCTGGCACAGCTGCGAGCGCAGCTCCTGAAGCTGCGGCCGAACCTGTAGCCACTGCAGTGACGCCACCGCCGGTGGATGCTACCCCCGCCGTTCCGGCGACGGAAAGCGAAGCGTCAGAGCCGCCTGCAGAACCCGTTTCTCCTCCGCCGGCTGAAGCTGCGCCAGCGCCCGTGCCCGTCCCGGCGTCCGTGCCGGCGGCGCCTGCCGCGCCCGAATCCGAACCCGATTTCATGCAATCGCTGCTTGCCGACCCTGCGATTCTTGCGGCCGGTGGTGGCGTGCTTGCTCTCCTGCTTGGTTTTGCAGCTTACCGTTCCCGCCAGCGCAAACAGGCAATCGAGGCGCTTGACAGTTCAGCGCTGATGAGCGAGTTCCCCCCCGACAGCAGCGCCGTGTTTGGTGCGACGGGTGGGCAGAGTGTCGATACGGGTAACAGCAGCATCCTGCAAACCGACTTCAGCCAGTCCGGTTTGTCGGCGATTGATGCCGATGAAGGTGTTGATCCGGTTGCCGAGGCAGACGTTTATATGGCTTATGGACGGGATGCCCAGGCGGAGGAAATTCTCGAAGATGCGCTCAAGGCGGATCCGAGCCGAATCGCCATCTATCTCAAGTTGCTTGAGGTGTTCGCGCAGCGTCAGAGCCCGAAGCAGTTCGAAACCACCGCGAGTGAGCTTTATTCCCGCACCGGTGGCCAGGGCCCCGATTGGGAGAAGGCCGCGCAGATGGGGCGCAAACTCGATCCCGAAAATCCGCTCTACAGCGCGGGGCCAGCAGAAGGCGAACGTACTGTTCCGCCGTCCACCGAGTTGCCTGCCGCGTCCATTCCGGTTGCAGCTGCTGCCGCTGCGACCGCAGCTGTCGCGACGGCCGCAGCTGCGGTGACGACGGCCGAGACTAAAGTCGAGGAAGAGAGCGACGAACTGGGGCAGGCGCTGTCCAGCCTTGACTTCACGACCTCGGCAGTAGCTGAGCCGAGCGCATCTCAACTCAAGGCCACGTGGACCGTGCCCGGCGACTTTGGTCAGATTGCGAGTGGCGAGGCAGAGATGCCCGGACAATCGCCGGATGCGGTGTCTGAGCCGGAAGAGCCGCTGTCGATTGACGTCGATGCCATCGATTTCGATCTTGGCGGTGATGGAGAAGAGCCCGCTGTCCCTGCGGATGCCACATCCCTGCCGGAGATTGATGCCGTTCTCCCGGAGAGCGCCCCGGAGGCCGGTGTCGCGCCGGATTCGGAGATGGATCTTGAACTCGATGGCGACGAGTTTACCCTTGAGGTTGGTGGTGGCGAGCCAGTGGAGCCCGCTCCTGTACCTGCTTCAAATACGGCAACTGTCGTAGGTGACGACGTAGCGCTGGCCAACGTTGAAGAGCCTGCGCTTGAATTCGATTTGCCGGATCTGGGCAAGCCTGCCGATGACAAACAGGCCGCCTTCGACATGAGTGCAACCGTCGTTTCGTCCGATGGCGGCGATACGGATGACGACGATACTGTGATGGATCTGGAGAAGACCAGCTTCGATGCCGATTTGCTCGACTTCGATTTCGATCTTGAGACGCCGGCTGGCGGCGGTTCCGCGTCGGCGGAGCCTGCCGGCATGGACCTGACCAGTATCGATCTTGATCTTGAGCCGCAAGGAGATGCTCCGGCCGGAACTGAACAGGCCTCCACGCCGGCAACCGCTCCCGTGGCAGCGTCCGAGCCCGAAACGCTGGTGCCGCCGTCGGCATCGGCGCCCGAGGGTGGGGCAGATTCCGAAGTCGAGACCAAGCTTGAACTCGCGCGAGCATACGACGAGATGGGTGACAAGGAAGGTGCGCTTGAGTTGCTTAACGAGGTGCTCGCTGAAGGTGGGCCTGCACAGCAGGCTGCGGCGCGGACGCTGATCGAAAAGCTGGGGTGATTTCCGTTCATCTCGCCGCCGTGGGGCGCAGGCCTCACGGCGGCGTTTTCTTTTGAACATGCACGCGGGGCTGATTCTGCTGCTGTGGGTCGCTGGAGTTGCGTCAGTGCAACTCGCAAGCGGAGGTCTGCTGGCGGCGCTCGTTACCGGTAGCCTGTTGCTGGTGATCGTCTTTGCCCGTGTCAGGGGCTTCCGGCTGATTCGCCGCGTACGGGTGTTGCTGCTTGCCATTTTCTTTCTGTTTGCATGGTTTACGCCGGGCGAGGCGCTGGTGAGCGCCTATCCGGTGTTCAGCCCGACTCGTGAAGGGCTCGTGCTCGCACTGGTTCATGCCGGGCGTTTGCTGGTGGTTGTATGCTGCGTGGCCTTGCTCCTAGAACGTCTGTCGCCGGACCGTCTTGTGAGCGGCTTGTATGCCTTGTGCCGGCCATGGGCCGTGCTTGGGCTGTCGGCGCAGCGGGTCGCGCTGCGGCTTCTACTGGTCCTGCGCTATGTGGATGACGCCCGAGGTGGTCGTCATGAGTGGAAGCAGTGGCTGTTGGCGACTGACGAACCGGTAGCACCTGTACACCTCGTACGTGAGCGTCTGGGGGCGACAGACCTTGTTGTCCTTGTTCTGGTGGGTGGATTGTTGGGATGGTGGATGTGGTAAGGATTGCGCTCTGTATCGAGTACGCGGGCGATGCGTTCGAAGGCTGGCAGAGCCAGCGTCATGGTCGGACCGTGCAGGATGTGCTGGAAGCCGCAATCGAACGGATTGCGGGGGAGTTCGTGCGCCTTCAGGTGGCCGGTAGAACCGATACCGGCGTGCATGCAACGGCCCAGATCGCCCATTTCGACACCACGGCGCGACGGCCGGTAACGGCCTGGGTGCGCGGAGTCAATACCCACTTGCCGAGGACGGTCGTGGTGAAGTGGGCGGTTGAGGTGGACGACCGCTTTCATGCACGTTTTCTCGCCTACGAACGTGCCTACCGCTACATCCTTTATAACGCGCCGTCGCGGCCGGCGGTGATGGCCGGGAAAGTGGGGTGGTTTCATCCGCCCCTGGACGAATCACGCATGATCGAGGCCGCCAGGCAACTTGTGGGCAAGCACGATTTCTCGGCGTTCCGGGCGTCCTGCTGTCAGTCGAAGACGCCGGTCCGGGTGATGTACGACGCGCGCGTCTCGCGTGCGGGCGACTATCTGGCGCTCGACTTCCGCGCCAACGGTTTTCTCCACCACATGGTCCGGAATCTGGTCGGTGCGCTGGTCTATATCGGCAAGGGACACTATCCGCCGGAGTGGCTTGGAGAGGTGCTCGAGCGGGGTGATCGCTCGCTGGCAGCGCCCACCTTCGAGGCTGCCGGGCTCTATCTGTGCGGGGTGGCATACCCTCCGGACTGGCCGCTGCCAGGGGATGGGCGTATCATCTCCCAGCCCCAGCTTCCCCTCCTCTGAATGCTACGTACCCGAATCAAGATCTGTGGCCTGACCCGGCCGCAGGATGTCCGCGCGGCGGTTGAGGCCGGCGCCGACGCGATCGGCTTCGTGTTCTATCCACCCAGTGCGCGCCACGTCAGCTTCGAGCAGGCAGCCGAACTTGCAGGGCTGCTTCCGCCCTTTGTCACGGCTGTTGGTCTGTTCGTCAATCCCGATCCCGGTTTTGTCGACGAGGCCCTGCGTCGCGTGCCACTGCAACTGTTACAGTTCCACGGCGACGAATCGGAGTCTGACTGTGCCCGCTATGGTCGACCCTGGATCCGGGCGGCACGAGTGCGGGCGGGGGTCGATCTGTTAGAATTCGCAGCTTGCCACCCCGGCGCGCGCGGCATTTTGCTTGACGCATTCGTTGAGGGTTATGGCGGAGGGGGCAAGACTTTCGATTGGTCCCTGATCCCAGCGGGACTCGACCGGCCTCTCATCCTTTCCGGCGGACTCGATCCGGAAAATGTGTGTGAGGCTGTTCGTCGTGTGCGCCCGTGGGCGGTGGATGTATCCAGTGGCGTTGAAGTGGCCAAGGGAATCAAGGACGCAGCCATGATGGCCGCGTTCATTGCCGGAGTTCGAGATGCAGATGGCTGACATGCAGTACCAGTTTCCGGATGAGAAGGGCCACTTCGGTCCGTACGGTGGCGTCTTTGTTGCAGAGACGCTCATGCCCGCGCTCGAAGAGCTGCGGCTGGCGTACGCCGAATGTATGGCCGACCCGTCTTTCATCGCCGAGTTTGAATACGATCTGAAGCACTACGTCGGACGCCCGAGCCCGATTTACCATGCAAAGCGGTGGTCGGAGCTGCTCGGTGGCGCGCAGATCTATCTGAAGCGTGAAGATCTCAATCACACCGGTGCACACAAGGTCAACAACTGCATCGGCCAGGCGATGGTGGCCCGGCGCATGGGCAAGCCTCGCGTGATCGCTGAAACCGGCGCCGGTCAGCATGGCGTGGCGACCGCGACCGTTGCCGCGCGTTACGGCATGGAGTGCGTGGTCTACATGGGTTCGGAAGACGTCAAGCGGCAGGCGGCCAACGTCTATCGCATGAAGCTCCTCGGTGCGACCGTGGTCCCGGTCGAGTCCGGCTCCAGGACGCTCAAGGATGCGCTCAACGAAGCCATGCGCGACTGGGTGACCAATATCGCCAACACCTTCTACATCATCGGCACGGTGGCGGGGCCGCACCCCTATCCGATGATGGTGCGGGATTTTCAGACCGTCATCGGCAAGGAGTGTCTGGTCCAGATGCCCGAAGTTGCCGGACGCCAGCCTGATTACGTGATTGCCTGCGTGGGTGGTGGCTCGAACGCGATGGGTATCTTCCACCCTTACATCGGTGTCGATGGCGTGCGCCTGATCGGCGTCGAGGCTGCGGGTGACGGCATCGAGACCGGTCGTCACGCTGCACCGCTGACCGCCAACGTCAAGCCTGGCGTGCTTCACGGAAACCGCACCTATCTGATGCAGGACGAGGATGGGCAGATCACCGAGACGCATTCGATTTCGGCCGGCCTCGACTACCCCGGAGTGGGCCCCGAACATGCATGGCTGAAAGACACTTCACGTGCCGAATATGTTGCGGTGACCGACAGCGAAGCGCTGCAGGCTTTCCACGATCTGTGCCGCTTCGAAGGCATCATCCCGGCGCTCGAGTCCTCGCATGCCCTTGCGCATGCAGCAAAGCTCGCGCCGACGCTGTCCAAGGACAAGGTTCTGCTCGTGAATCTTTCCGGACGCGGCGACAAGGACATGCACACGGTTGCCGAGCGTTCGGGAATCCAGTTCTAACCCGCTGCGGGCCGCGCTGCGACCCGCATTGCCGGACTTCATCATGTCGAAAATCCAGACCACCTTTCAGCGTTTGCAGGCCGCAGGCCGTAAGGCGCTGATTCCTTTCATTACCGCGGGCGACCCGGACGGCGAACTGACGGTTCCGCTGATGCATGCGATGGTTGCCGGCGGTGCCGACATCATCGAGCTTGGGGTTCCGTTCTCCGATCCAATGGCCGACGGACCGACCATTCAGCGTGCGTCCGAGCGCGCGCTGGCGGCGGGCATGACCTTGCGCAAGGTGCTCGCCATCGTGCGCGCCTTCCGCGTCGATGACCAGACGACACCAGTCGTGCTGATGGGGTATGCCAATCCGATCGAGGCCATGGGCGAGGAAACGTTCATCGCGGTGGCCTGCGAAGCCGGGGTCGACGGTGTGCTGGTGGTGGACTATCCGCCCGAAGAATGCACCCGCTTTGCCGCGCTGTCGAAGGCGGCCGGGCTCGATCCGATTTTCCTGCTGGCCCCGACGTCGTCCGAACAGCGCTTCCGCGATGTGGCCGAAGCTGGCAGTGGTTACATCTATTACGTATCGCTCAAGGGGGTGACGGGGTCTGGGAATCTCGACTTCGACGAAGTCGCGCGGCGCATTCCCCAGATCCGCGCCGCAGTGGGCTTGCCGGTCGGTGTCGGCTTCGGCATCCGCGACGCGGCCAGCGCAAAACGCATTGGCGAAGTTGCTGACGCGGTGGTGATTGGCAGCCGAATCATCGAAGAGATCGAACGCAGCCCCCGCGATGCGGTGGTGTCCAACGTATCCGCCTTCATCCGTGGCATTCGTGCTGCGCTGGACGAACTTGCAGGAGCCAAATAATGAGCTGGTTGCAGAAACTGCTGCCGCCCAAGATCAAACGCAATGATCCGGGCGCGCGCAACAAGTCGATTCCCGAAGGTCTGTGGAGCAAGTGCCCGGCCTGTGAAGCCGTGCTTTATCGTTCCGACCTCGAAAGCAACATGAACGTCTGCCCCAAGTGTGGGCATCATCAGCGTGTGCGTGCGCGTACCCGCCTTGATCAGTTGCTTGACACGGAAGGCCGGCACGAGATCGGTGCCGAAGTGATCCCGGTCGATCCGCTCAAGTTCAAGGACTCCCGCAAGTACACCGAACGGCTTTCTACCGCTGCAGCCGATACCGGCGAGGCCGATGCAATGGTCGTGATGCAGGGGGCGATCCTTACGGTGCCGGTGGTCGTAGCCTGCTTCGAGTTCGAGTTTCTCGGCGGCTCGATGGGGTCGGTGGTCGGAGAACGCTTCGTACGCGGTGCAAAGGCTGCGCTTGAGCAGCGCATTCCGTTCATCTGCATTACCGCAACCGGTGGCGCACGCATGCAGGAAGGCCTGCTCTCGCTCATGCAGATGGCAAAGACGACCGCCATCATCACCCAGTTGGCTCAACGCAAACTGCCCTTCATCTCCCTGCTGACCGATCCGACCATGGGCGGCGTGTCGGCGAGCTTTGCCTTCATGGGGGATGTCGTGATTGCTGAACCCGGTGCACTGATTGGTTTTGCCGGTCCGCGCGTCATCGAACAGACGGTGCGCGAGACCTTGCCGGAGGGCTTCCAGCGCTCCGAGTTCCTGCTTGAGAAGGGTGCGATCGACATGATTGTCGATCGTCGTGAATTGCGTCAGCGCATTGCCGAAATTCTTGCGCTGCTCAGCCGGCAGCCTGCCGTCCATGCCTGATCTCCAGTCGGTGAGCGGCACAATGCCCGATACGGTCGACAAGTGGCTCGCGCTGCTTGAGTCGCGCCACACCAAGACCATACAGCTCGGTCTCGATCGGGTGGGGGCGGTGCATGCCGCGCTCGGACCGGGGCCAGAAGACCTGGTGGTGATTACTGTCGGTGGCACCAACGGCAAGGGATCAACGTGCGCGATGCTCGAGTCCATCCTGCTCGCCGAGGGCTATCGAGTCGGCTGCTACACGTCGCCGCATCTGCTGCGCTACAACGAACGCGTGCGTGTTGACGGTAAGGATGTGGAGGATGCAGTCCTGGTCGGTGCCTTCGATGCCGTCGAGCGCGCGCGGGGCGATACGCCGCTGACCTATTTTGAGCACGGTACGCTGGCCGCATGGGAAGTGTTTCGCACGCAGGGGCTCGACGTGGTCATCCTTGAGGTGGGGCTCGGTGGTCGCCTGGACGCGGTGAATGTGTTCGATTCCGATTGCGCCATCGTGACCGGTGTGGCTATGGACCACATGGATTATCTAGGTGACACCCGGGAAGCGATTGGCTTCGAGAAGGCTGGTATCTTCCGTGCGGGACGGCCGGCGGTGTTCGGCGATCCGCAGCCGCCGCAGTCGCTGCTCGATCATGCCGCAGCGATCGGCACGAAGCTGTGGATCAGTGGGCGCGATTTCGGCTTTGGCGGTGATCGGCAACAGTGGGGCTACTGGCGCTATGCGGCACCGGAGGCCAGTGGTGCGCTGACCAAACGCGGCGGGTTGGCCTACCCGTCATTGCGCGGCGCCAATCAGTTGCTCAACGCAGCGGCAGTCATGACGGCACTCGACACTCTGCGCGACCGTATTCCGGTTTCGATGCAGGCGGTGAGGGAAGGCCTGATGCTGGTCGAGGTGCCTGGCCGTTTTCAGGTGCTTGCCGGTCGACCGTCGATTGTGCTGGATGTGGCCCATAATCCGCAGGCAGCCGGTGTGCTGTCGGAAAACCTCGGAAGCATGAGTTTTCATCCCGAAACGGCCGCGGTGCTGGGCATGTTCGGGGACAAGGATGTCGAAGGCGTGGTTGCGCGAATGCGCGACCGCGTTGACCACTGGTTTCTGGCCGATCTGCCGGGGCCGCGTGGATTGTCAGCAGACGAGCTTGCGCTGCGCGTGCGCGCTGCGGAGGTGAAGGGCGATATCCAGTGTTTTACGACGCCGGCCGAGGCATTTTCTGCAGCGCGGAAAAGTGTGGAGGAGGGTGATAGAATCGTGGTCTTTGGTTCCTTCCTGACAGTGGCCGATGTGCTGGCAACGATTCGCGCTGAGCGGCACTGAAGAGGTTTCCCGGTGAGTGACGCAGACAACCTCGAGATCAAGAAGCGCGCTCGCAGGCGCTTGGTGGGCGCTGCCGCGCTGGCGCTGCTGGCTGCGATCGTGTTGCCGATGGCCATGGACCAGGAGCCTCAACTACCCTCGCAAGACATCCAGATCTCGATTCCCGACCGCGATGCGACGGCGACCCAGGCGCGACCGATTGCCCCCAGCCCGGCTGTGGTGGCAAGCGAGCCTGACGTAACGCCGGCGCCCATCGAACAAGCCCCAAGCATTGCCCCGCCGCCCACGGCATCTCCCGCGCCTGTCGCAGAAGCGCCGGCCGCGCCGCCGAAGCCGGCTCCGTCGCCTTCTCGCGAGGAAGATGAAGCTGCGCGGGTCAAAGCCCTGCTGAGCGGCGCCGCGCTTCCCGCGCAGGTGGCCGCGCCCGAATCCTTCGTCATTCAGGTTGGCGCCTTCAGTGACGAGGCCAAGGCATCGGCGCTGGCTGCCGAACTGAAGAAAAAGGGTTTCGCCGCCTACACTGAGAAGGCTGGCAAGGTTACGCGGGTTCGTGTCGGCCCGCTGCCGGCGCGCAGCGACGCCGAAAAGCTTGCAGCGAAACTGCGTGCACAGGGACATAACGCGGTGCTCGCGGCGCGCTGATTGTTGGCAATGACGGTTTTCGACTACTTTTTTCTGGCCGTGCTCGGCCTGTCGGCAGCCGTTGGATTGTGGCGCGGTCTGGTGAGCGAGGTCATGGCGCTGGTGGCGTGGCTGGCCGCAGTGTTGGCGGCATGGCGCTATTCAGGAGAGGCCGCGGGCCTTCTGAGCGGAGTCATCAGCGACCCGGCGTGGCGGCAGATTGCGGGTTTTGCCGCAATCGTCGTTATCGTGCTGTTGCTGGCGGCGTTTCTGCGCTTCCTGTTGCGAGAGTTGCTCAAAGCCGCAGGCTTGGGGGCGACCGACCGTTTTTTTGGCGCACTGTTCGGCCTGGCCCGTGGCCTGGCGATCACGTTCGCAGTAGTGTTGATTGGTGGTCTGGTGGGGGTGTCGCGTGAGCCATGGTGGGCAAACGCGATGTTTTCGCCGCCGCTTGAGACGGCAGTGATTGCTGCCAAACCGTGGCTGCCGGATGCGGTGGCCGATAGAGTTCGTTTCAGATAGGCAGGGTTTCCATGTGCGGAATTCTTGGGGTCGTCGCGACTTCCCCGGTTAATCAGTTGCTCTATGACGGTCTCCAGGTGCTTCAGCACCGGGGCCAGGACGCGGCGGGTATCGCCACGGCCGAGGGCGGTCGTTTTCACATGCACAAGGGTTCCGGCCTGGTGCGGGACGTGTTCCGTACTCGAAACATGCGCAACCTCGAGGGCAACTGGGGTATCGGCCATGTGCGCTATCCCACCGCGGGTTCGGCGTACAACGCAGCCGAAGCGCAGCCCTTTTATGTCAATTCGCCGTTCGGCCTGCTGCTTGCTCACAACGGTAATCTGACGAATTCGGAAGAACTCAAGCGCGAGATGTTCCTCGCCGACCTGCGTCACATCAACACCAACTCCGATTCGGAAGTGTTGCTCAACGTGCTGGCCCACGAGCTGCAGGCAGCGGCCAACGGCCTCAAGCTCGACGAGGACGCGGTCTTCCGCGCGGTGGCAGGTGTGCACCGCCGTTGCCGTGGTGCCTATGCTGCCGTGGTCATGATTGCCGGCTACGGTCTGCTGGCGTTCCGCGACCCGTTCGGCATCCGTCCGCTGGTGATCGGACGCAATGACGTCGAAGCGGGAACGGAGTGGATGGTGGCTTCCGAGTCGGTCGCGCTCGACGTGCTCGGCTTCAAGTTGCTGCGCGACGTGGCGCCCGGCGAGGCCGTGCTGGTCGATATCGATGGCAACTTCCGTAGCCGCCAGTGTTCCGGGAAGACGGTGTCAGCACCGTGCATGTTCGAATTCGTCTACCTGGCACGTCCCGACTCCATCATCGACGGCGTGTCGGTGTACGAGTCGCGCGTGAAGATGGGCGAGTTTCTGGCCGAGAAGATGAAGCGCACGCTGCCCAACGTCCACATCGACGTGGTGATCCCGATTCCGGATTCGAGCCGACCGTCGGCCATGGAAATGGCGTTCAGGCTGAAGCTTCCCTATCGCGAAGGTTTCGTGAAGAACCGTTACATCGGCCGTACCTTCATCATGCCGGGGCAGGCGACGCGGCGGAAATCGGTGCGCCAGAAGCTCAATACCATCCATCAGGAGTTCAAGGGCAAGAGTGTGCTGCTGGTGGATGACTCGATCGTGCGGGGCACGACCAGCAAGGAAATCGTCAACATGGCGCGCGAGGCCGGTGCGAGCAAGGTCTATCTGGCCTCTGCCGCGCCTCCGGTGCGCTATGCCAACGTCTATGGCATCGACATGCCAACGCGCGGCGAGCTGATCGCGAGTGACCGCGACGAAGCCGAGATCTGTCGCCAGATTGGCGCCGACGGGCTGATCTATCAGGATCTCGAGGATCTCAAGGCCTCGGTTCGCGCCCTGAACCCTTCGATCAATCTCTTCGAAACCTCCTGTTTTGACGGTATTTATGTCACCGGCGATATCACGCCGGAGTATCTCAGCGGGGTGGAGAACCAGCGTTGCGAGGTCAAGCCGGGCGCCCGTGAGGATAACGACAGCGACAGCGATCAGATGGACCTCAACCTGATTTCGCATCCGGACCAATAACATCAATGGCGGATAACAAAGACTACGATCTGGATACGCTTGCGGTTCGTGCCGGTATCGACCGCAGCCAGTTCAACGAGCACAGCGAGGCGATGTACCTGACCTCGAGCTTCGTGTTCGACAGCGCTGCGCAGGCGGCCGCGCGGTTCTCGGGTGCGGAAGAGGGCAACGTCTATGCGCGTTTCTCCAATCCGACCGTAACCGCGATGCAGACGCGTCTGGCTGCGCTCGAGGGGGGCGAGGCCTGCATCGCGACCGCATCGGGAATGTCGGCGATCCTGTCGCTGGCGATGTCGGTGCTGCAGGCGGGTGATCATGTGGTGGCATCGCTGGGGTTGTTCGGCTCCACCCAGCAGCTGTTCGGCAACATCCTGAGCAAGTTCGGCGTCGAGACCACCTTCGTGCCGGCGACCGAGCTGGCCGCCTATCGCGATGCCATTCGTCCCCGCACCAAACTCTTCTTCATTGAAACGCCATCCAATCCGCTGACCGAGGTCGTCGATATTGCGGCGGTTGCCGAGGTCGCGCACGAAGCGGGGGCGATTCTCGCAGTCGACAACTGCTTCTGCACCCCGGTGCTGCAGCGTCCGCTCGAACTCGGCGCGGACGTAGTGGTGCATTCGGCGACCAAGTATCTGGACGGGCAGGGAAGGGTTCTCGGTGGGGCTGTGGTGGGTCCGAAGCGCATTACCGACGAGGTGTTCAAATTCCTGCGCACCGCAGGGCCAAGCTTGTCGCCTTTCAATGCCTGGGTCATTCTCAAGGGGCTCGAAACACTGCGCATCCGCATGGATGCGCAGTCGGCAAGTGCGCTTGAACTGGCGCGCTGGCTTGAAGCTCAGCCGGGTGTCGCTCGTGTCTTTTACCCCGGGCTGCCGTCGCATCCGCAGCACGAACTGGCGATGCGGCAACAGAAAAGTGGTGGCGCCATTCTGAGCGTTGAGGTCAAGGGCGGTCGCGAGGCGGCGTGGAAAGTGGTCGATTCCACCAGGATGATTTCGATCACGGCCAATCTGGGTGATACCAAGACGACGATTACGCATCCGGCAACCACGACCCATGGACGGATTTCTGCCGAAGCTCGCGCGGCAGCGGGTATTGGCGATGGACTGTTACGCATCGCCGTTGGGCTTGAATCGATCAACGATCTCAAGGCCGATCTTGGTCGAGGGCTGACAGACTGAGTTTCTGGCTGCGCGACAGTCATACCCCGGGAAGCGCTGGTTGGAAGACCGGCGCTTTTTTTCGGTCGTGCCCAGCTGTTTCCGGGGGGCGCAGTGGCGGCCGATGCATGGCGTCCGGCCGCGTGACATGGCAATTGCGGTGCGCCTGACGGGCGATTTGCGTAGACTAACGGTGGCAGGGCGTATCCGGTCTGCGACTTCTGCTCCTGACAACATGGGCGACATGAATGACAGATCACACCACGGGCAGCGTACATACCGAGATTGAACAGATCATCGCGGCACTCGAACACGGCAAATACAAGCGTGTTCGCAAGATGCTGCATCAGATGCATCATGCGAAGATCGCGGGCCTGCTTGAGGTGCTCGACCCTGAGCAGCGCCTTGCTGTGTGGCAGCAGGTTGATTCGGGGCACGAGGCCCGCATTCTCGCCCATCTGAACCCCGTGCTCGGGCGTCATCTGGTCAGCGAATCGGGCGACCATGAGAGCCCTCCCGAAGAGGACCCGGAGAGCGAAGAGTCGTCTGCAACGACGCAGATCCGGGACGTACGGACGGCGCTCGCGCAGGGCAAGCTCAAGCGTGTAGGCAAGATCCTGCGTGACATGCACCCAGCCAAGGCTGCCGGTTTGCTGGAGTCACTGCCGCCAAAGGAGCGCAGTGCGGCCTGGGGCATGGTCGAGGCCGATCGCGCGGGCAAGGTCCTGACCTATCTGCACGGAGAGAGCTGCGCTGCGCTGGCGCTTGAAATGGATCACGAGGATCTGGTGATCGCGGCCGAAAGGCTCGATCTCGATGATCTTGTCGACCTTATTCAGGCTCTGCCGGACGAAAACGGACAGCAGCTGATGCGGGCCACCTATGGTCGACGGCGCGAGAAGCTGGAGTCGATGCTGTCCTATCCGGAGGACTCGGCGGGTGGTCTGATGAATGCCGACCAGATCGTGGTGCGGCCTGATGTGCGTCTGGCAACGGTGCTGGGCTATCTGCGCCTGATCAAATCCCTGCCGGTGCAGACCGACATGCTGATGGTGGTTGACCGCAAGGGGATCTATCAGGGGGTGCTCAGGCTCAGTGCGCTGGTGACCGCCAAGCCCGAGCGCAAGGTGGCCGAGGTCATGGAGACCGAGTTGCCCGTCATCCCGGTCACCACCTCTTCTGACGAGGTCGCTCGTCTGTTCCAGGATCACGATCTGCTGTCCGCGCCGGTCGTGGATGAAAACAGCCTGTTGCTTGGCCGCATTACGGTCGATGACGTGGTCGATCTGATTCGCGAGAGTTCGGACCGCGCGATGATGCACATGGCCGGTCTCGATGAAGAGGCCGACATGTTCGCGCCGGTGCTCACGAGCTCCCGGCGGCGGGCGGTGTGGCTGGGCATCAATCTCGTGACAGCCTTTCTTGCCGCGTGGGTGATCGGGCTGTTTCAGACCACGCTCGAGAGAGTGGTGGCGCTGGCTGTGCTGATGCCGATCGTTGCCAGTATGGGCGGTATAGCCGGCAGCCAGACGCTGACCCTGGTGATTCGCGGCATGGCTCTCGGTCAGGTCGAGGGCAGCAATGCCCGTGCGCTGCTCGCCAAGGAAATCGGCATTGCGCTTCTGAACGGAATGCTCTGGGCCGTCGTCGTTGCCTTGCTGGCCGTCGCCTGGTTTGGCGACTGGCAGATCGGAGGGGTCATCGGTGCTGCGATCCTGATCAATCTGCTGTTTGCAGCGCTGGCCGGTCTTGTCGTGCCGATGTTCCTCGACCGCGTGGGGATCGACCCCGCCCTGGCGGGTGGGGTGATCCTGACGACGGTGACGGATGTGATCGGGTTCTTTGCCTTTCTTGGTCTTGCCTCTATCGTGCTGTAAGACTGGCGCAGGGGCGGGACTGTGTTCAGGCGGCTGCGGTGGCAGCCCTGACCGGGGCCTCCTTGATCGGCAGGTTTATGAGCGCGGCGAAGCTGGCAAGTGCCATGTCGGCGTACCACATCCATGAATAGTCACCGAGCATGGTCAGGCTCAGCCCGCCCAGCCATGCCCCAAGAAAACCGCCAATCTGGTGCGAAAGCAGGGTCATCCCGAACAGGGTTGCCAGGTAGCGTACGCCGAACAGTTTGCTGACGATGGTGGCGGTCGGCGGGACCGTGGCCAGCCAGGTGAAGCCGAGACCGGCTGCAAAGGCATAGAAGGTCCAGTCGGTCTTTGGCAGCAGCAGGTAGAGCGCAATCAGCAGCACGCGCGAGCCGTACATTGCTGCGAGAACGTACTTGCTGCGGTAACGCGACACACAGGATCCGGCATAGAGGCTGCCGAAAACATTGGCAAGTCCGATGATGGCCAGCGACCAGCTTGCCACCGACGGCGGCAGGCCACAGAGATCGACCTCTCCGGGCAGGTGGGTGACCAGGAAGGCAATATGGAAGCCGCAGGTAAAGAAGCCTGCATGGAGGAGTATGTAACTGCGGTCCTTGAATGCATTGCGAATCGCACGCAAGGCGCCGGTATCTTCTTCGTGGTGGTGATGGACGGGCGTCCGTTGAGTGCCGGTGAGCTTGTTGACGAGTGGCAATGCCAGCAGGGTCATCGCGGCCATTGCCCACATCGCACCCATCCATCCGGTGAGCTGGATCAGTTTCTGCAGCAGCGGGGCAAAAACGAACTGGCCGAAAGACCCCCCGGCATTGATCACGCCCGAGGCTGCTCCGCGGCTTTCCAGCGGGAGGCGCTGTGCGGCGGCGCCGATCAGTACGGAGAAGCTGGCCGCGCCCGACCCCATTGCGAACAGCAGACCAAGCGAGACGGTGAGTCCGAAACCCGAATCCATGAACGGGGTAATGGCACTGCCCAACGCCAACGCGATCAGGCCGGCGATGAGCACGATGCGAGGACCATAACGATCTGCCGCCGCACCGGCGACCGGTTGGATCACACCCCAGGCAAATTGTCCGATGGCAAGTGCAAAGCTGATGCTGGCAACGCCAAGCCCTGTGGATGTGTTCATCGGGCTGATGAACAGCCCCTGGGACTGCCGGATGCCCATCGTGATTGCGAGAATGCCGGCAGCGGCGAGGGTGACGGCGAGGACATCGGGCCGTCTCAAGGTTCGGAACATGGTGGGCCTGGTCAGTGCAATGTGAGGTTGGCGGGGCGCCAGAATAGCCTGACGGCTCGACCTCAGGAAAAATTGATTTGTATGCCGGGACGGGCTTGGCGCTGGATTGCAGCGACTCGCTCAGGCCCGAGTCGATTCGCCTGCGTTGAAGCGGGTGCCGTCGAACGAGAGCCAGGTGGCATGGCCGTGCCAGTCGGACAGAACCCAGCGTACGCATTCGTGGCCGTCGACCTGGTGCAGGTGACGTGCCGGACGGTGAGTGTGGCCGTGAATCAGGACCGGCAGGCCGTTACCTCGAAGCAGCGCGTCCACTGCAGCGGTGTTGACGTCCATGATGGTCAATGCCTTCTCCTGCTTTGCCGTCTCGCTCTGTTTGCGCAGGCTTTCGATGAAGGCTTTGCGGGCGGCGAGGGGCTGGGACAGGAATCCCGCCTGCCAGGCTGGGTCGCGGACCTGCTGTCGATAGGCCTGATAGGCGTGGTCATCGGTGCACAAGGCATCGCCGTGGCTGAGCAGGATGCGTTGTTCGCCGAGCACAAGGAGTGAAGGGTCGTGGAGCAGTCGCATGCCGGTTGTGCGGGCGAAGTCGTCCCCCGCCAACAGGTCGCGGTTTCCCGTCATGTAGAAGAGTTCGACGCCGGTGGCGGATAGCGCTTTTAGCGCGGCGCACATGTCACGGTTGAACGGTGCATCGATGTCGTCGTCGCCTGCCCAGTATTCGAACAGGTCGCCGAGAATGAAAAGGCTGCCCGCCTCACGTGTCGGGCCCTGAAGGAACGCGAGAAAGGCCGCGACCGTGTCCGCATGCTCTGCGGAAAGATGCAGATCGGAAATGAACAATGCCGGAAGCGCCGCATGACGGACCTCCGGCACTGCAGTACTCTGTCCGGTGCTGGCGACAGACAGGGCTGGGCCCGAATCAGACAACTTCGGCGCGCTCGATGATCACATCTTCCTTCGGTACGTCCTGGTGAAAGCCGCTGGAGCCGGTCTTCACCGAACGGATCTTGTCGACCACGTCCATGCCATCGGTGACCTGACCGAACACGCAGTAGCCCCAGCCCTGGAGATCGGGCGAACGGTAGTTGAGGAAGTCGTTGTCAGCGAGGTTGATGAAGAACTGGGCGGATGCGGAGTGCGGTGCCTGAGTGCGGGCCATGGCAACGGTGCCACGGTTGTTCTTGAGACCGTTGTCGGCTTCATTCTTGATCGTGTCGCGAGTGGCCTTCTGCTTCATGCCGGGCTCGAAACCGCCGCCCTGGATCATGAAACCGTCGATGACGCGGTGAAACACGGTGTTGTCGTAGTGGCCGGCTTCAACGTAGGCGAGGAAGTTCTCGACCGTGACGGGTGCCTTTTCGGCATCGAGTTCGAGGGTGATCACGCCGTGATTGGTGTGCAGTTTCACTGCCATGCTGTTCTCCTGTGGGCTTATTTGCTGGGGGCGGGCACCGCGTCGAGGACGCGCGCCGACTCGATGGTGACCGGTTCGACCGGTACGTTCTGGTGCATGCCGGCGTTAGCCGTTTTGACCTTGGCGATCTTCTCGACCACGTCCATGCCACGGACGACCTTGCCGAATACCGCATAGCCCCATCCGTCGCGCGACGGATAGTCGAGGAATGTGTTGGGCACCAGGTTGATGAAGAACTGTGCCGAGGCCGAATGCGGATCGGCGGTGCGTGCCATGGCCAATGTGCCGGGCAGGTTCTTGAGTCCGTTCTTCGCCTCGTTTTCGATCGGGGCACGGGTCGGCTTCTGCGTCATCTTTGCGTCGAAACCGCCGCCCTGGATCATGAAGCCATCGATGACACGATGAAACACGGTATGGTCGTAATGCCCGTCCTGGACGTACTGCACGAAGTTTGCCGATGACTTCGGCGCCTTCTCCGCATTGAGTTCGACCACGATATCACCGAGGCTGGTCTTGAGTTCGACCATGGGGTTGGCTGCGAAAGCCTGAATGCTGCAACTGATGAAAGCGATCAGTGCGAGAGCCTGCTTCTTCATGCGGTCTCCGGGAGGTGGGTGGTGGCAGGTTTGCCGGATGAGGTACAAATAGGCCCGTTGGCGCCAGGGCGCATGGAAGGGGCCGTAAAAGTTCGCGATTATGCGCCGTGCTATACTTTTGGCGGGTGATCCGGGCTGGCAACAAGCCTTGGATTCTACCAACAAGCGGCAAGCACTCATAGTTTCCTGTGCCGTCATGCTGACGGCAGAAACACATCGAAGCGGGTCCGGTCGGAACCCGCTTTTTTGCTGCCGCGATCGACGAATCACACTGCTTCGCGGCTGCGCCGCGAGCGCTTTTCGGTTACCCGCATGCTCACCATCTACAACTCGCTCACCCGCAAGAAGGAACGCTTTCAACCCATCGATGCCGGCAAGGTCCGCATGTATGTTTGCGGCATGACGGTGTACGACTACTGTCACCTCGGCCACGCTCGAGTCATGGTGGTCTTCGACATGGTGACGCGCTGGTTGCGTGCGAGTGGCCTTGAAGTGACCTATGTCCGCAACATCACGGATATCGACGACAAGATCATTCGTCGGGCGCAGGAGAACGGTGAGAGCATCCGCGCCCTGACTGATCGCTTCATTGCAGCGATGCATGAAGATGCAGACGCACTCGGCGTGCTGCGCCCGGATCACGAGCCGCGCGCGATGGATTACGTTTCCGGCATGCAGAATCTGATCGGCCGCCTTGAGGCCAAGGGGCTGGCTTATGTTGCGGCTAACCGTGACGTCTGTTTTGCCGTGCGCAAATTCGATGGCTACGGCAAGTTGTCGGGAAAGTCGATCGACGAGTTGCGTGCCGGCGAGCGGGTCGACGTCGTGGGTGACAAGAACGATCCACTCGATTTCGTGCTGTGGAAGCATGCCAAGGCCGAGGAACCGGCCGAGGCGAAGTGGGAATCGCCGTGGGGGAGCGGCCGTCCGGGCTGGCACATCGAGTGCTCCGCGATGAGTGAAGATCTGCTTGGAGAGCATTTCGACATTCACGGCGGCGGTCAGGACCTGCAGTTTCCCCACCACGAAAACGAGATTGCGCAGTCGGAGGGTGCGCACGGTCACGCCTTCGTGAACTACTGGATGCACAACGGTTTCGTGAGGGTAGACGACGAGAAAATGTCTAAGTCCCTGGGTAACTTCTTCACCATTCGCGAGGTGCTGGAGCAATACGACCCCGAGGTCGTGCGCTTTTTCATTCTGCGTGCCCATTACCGCAGTCCGCTGAACTACTCGGACGCCCATCTCGACGACGCGCGTCAGGCGTTGACTCGGCTGTATACGGCCCTCAAGGCAGTACCGGTGGTCGACGTCAAGCCCGACTGGAGCAGTCCGTGGGGGCAACGTTTCCGGGCGGCGATGGATGACGATTTCAATACGGTCGAAGCGCTAGCCGTGCTGTTCGAGCTCGCCAACGAGGTCAATCGCGGAGCTGCGCCCGAGTTTGGATTGCAGTTGCGCGCGCTCGGCGGCGTGCTTGGCTTGCTGGGGCGCGATGCGACGGTCTTCCTGCAAAGTGGCGTGCAGGTGGAAGGCGGGCTGGAGGTGTCGGAGATCGAACGCATGATCGAAGCCCGGACGAACGCGAAGAAGGGGCGAAACTTTGCCGAGGCCGACCGCCTGCGCGCGACGTTGCTTGAGGCTGGGGTTGTTCTTGAGGACAGTGCCCAGGGGACGACCTGGCGTCGCGCCTGAGTCTGGCGCAAAAAAATGCGGCTGCACCTTCCCGGGTGCAGCCGTTTTTTTGTTTTAGCTCAGTTCCCGAAGCTGCCTCTGCCGATCACGGTGAGATCGACAAAGTTCAGTCCGCTCCTGTTGCGCGGGGAAAACGCCAGATGCAGGCCGCCGGCGTCCCAGTCACCAAGGCTCTCGAGCGCGCTGATCAGGCGCTCACGGTTGAGTTCGCGTCCTGCGCGGCGAAGGCCTTCGCTGAAACTGCGTGCGGCAAGATAGCCCTCAAGGGCAGCGTAGGAGTAGCTTTGCCCGGCTTTGTCGGCAGCCTGCCGGTATTCGCGCACCATCGGGTAGTCGATGCGAAATGGCGAAGGCATGACCTGGGCAATCACCATGCCGCGCGCCTTCTCCCCAAGCTCCCGAATCAGCTGGCGACTGCTGATCACCGAAAGGCCGAAAAGCATCGGCCGGTAATCAGTCTTGAGAAGTGCCCGCATGAAGGCCGGAGAGCTGTTGCCTGCGGTGACCAGAATGACGGCAGCAGTGTTGCCGGCGACGACCTTGCTGACGGTTTCGGCGGCGTTGCTGCCATCAGAGGCGATTGGCGCAACGATTGGCGCAGGCAGGCCGTGGCGGGTGAGGGCGGCGGTGGCGGCGTCGAGCCCGGCCTGACCGAAGGGATCGGAATGGTGCACGACGGCGATTGATTTCACCCCGATGTTGGCGAGGTGATCGACCATCTTTTCGATCTCCTGCGAGTAGGAGGCGCGCAGGTGAAAGACGAGCGGGTTGCTTGGCGTACGTACCGCGTCGGCTCCGGTGTAGGGGGCGAAAAAGGGAACCTTGGCGGCGGTGGCAACCGGAATCGCCTTCAGGCTGGGGCCGGTGCCAAAGCAAGCGAACAGTGCCAGGACGTGATCCTTTTCGATCAGTTTGTGCACGTTTTCCGCTGCACGATCTGGGTTGTAGGCGTCGTCTTCGGTGATGAGTTCTATCTTGCGGCCATTCACGCCACCGTGGGCATTGAGCTGGTTGAAGTGAAGCATCGCACCCGACAGGTATTCCTTGCTGAGTTCGGCCAGCGGGCCGGTCAGTGCGCCGGATTGGCCGAGCGTAATGCTCTCGTTGCTGACGCCCTGCTGAGCGTGGGCGGCGGTAACCGGAAGCAGTGGCACAAGAGCGACAAACGCCGCAGCCAGCAGTGGACGTATTACTTTCATAGTGTCTCCATCAAGGTCTCTGAGCGGACCTATTCATCATATCCCGCAGCGTCCGGTTTGTGGACGTAAAACGCCGGCGCTCGTGCGAAGCCCCGGAGGCTGTCGCGCTTGCGCCGGCGAGGATGTGTGCCGATGCGGACGTTCAGGTGCCGAAGAACTCCCGCACCTTGTCCATCCAGCCTTTGGCTTTCGGATTATGCCGGTCGACGTTGCCGCTGGAAATGGATTCGAACTCCTGCAGCAGTTCGCGCTGGCGCTCGGTGAGCTTGACCGGCGTCTCGACCAGGACATGACACATCAGGTCGCCATGCGTGTGCGAGCGTACGTTCTTGATGCCCTTTCCGCGCAGGCGGAAGACCTTGCCGCTCTGTGTTTCGGCAGGAATCTTCAGACGAGCCATGCCTTCCAGCGTCGGAATTTCGATCTCGCCACCCAGTGCAGCGGTGGTGATGCTGATCGGCATTTCGCAGTGCAGGTCGTCGTGGTCGCGCTCGAACACCGAGTGCTTGCGGATGTGGATCTCGACATAGAGGTCGCCAGCCGGACCACCATTGACACCCGGTTCGCCATGGCCGCCGTGCCGAAGACGCATGCCCTCGTCGATGCCTGCCGGAATTTTTACTTCGAGCGTCTTCTGCTTCTTCACCCGGCCTGCGCCACCACACTCACGGCAGGGGTCGGGAATGATGCGGCCGCTGCCGTGACACTTCGGGCAGGTCTGCTGGATCGAGAAGAAGCCTTGCTGGATTCGCACCTGGCCGGCGCCGCCGCAGGTGGGGCAGGTCTTGGGCTGGGTGCCGGGCTTGGCGCCGCTGCCGTGACAGGAGTCGCACTCTTCCACGGTTGGAATACGGATCGTCTTTTCGGCACCGCGAGCCGCTTCCTCGAGCGAAATCTCGAGGTTGTAGCGCAGGTCGGCGCCACGATAGACGTTGGAGCGTCCGCCGCGCCCGCCAGCGCCGCCGAAGATGTCACCGAAAATGTCGGAGAAGGCGTCGCCAAAGCCTTCGAAGCCCTGGCCGCCGCCGCCCATCGACTGATCGACGCCGGCGTGACCGTAGCGGTCATAGGCAGCTTTCTTCTGCGGTTCGGAAAGGATCTCGTAGGCCTCCTTGGCCTCCTTGAACTTTTCTTCTGTGTCCTTGCTGTCCGGATTGCGGTCCGGATGGTGTTTCATGGCCAGTTTACGGTAGGCCTTCTTGATCTCATCGTCGCTGGCGTCGCGGTTGACGCCAAGCACTTCGTAATAATCCCGTTTGGACATGGTGATTCGCTCAGGCTTGTGGGTGTCTCGGCAGAACGGAGTGGCTGCGCGTTCCGGTCGCATCGGGGTGACTGGTGCCGCGCGCGGTGGGGGTGTTCATCACTGCCGCTCGAGAAGTCCCTATTTCGTGCAAAGGCCGAGCCTGCCGGAGCAGGTGCTCCGGCGGGGGCTCGGCCGTTAAGTCTGCCGTCGGGCGAGACGATTACTTCTTGTCTTTTACTTCGGTGAATTCAGCATCGACGACATCGGCATCATCCGCCTTGCTGCTGCCACCTGCCGAACCCGCAGGCTGTTCCCCCGCTTCGGCGCCACCCTGCTGGCCATACATGGCTTCGCCGAGCTTCTGGCTGGCCATGGCAAGGGCCTGGGTCTTGGCTTCGATGCTGTCCTTGTCGCCGCTCTGGATGGCCTCTTCGGCTTCCTTGATGGCTGCTTCGATCTTGGCCTTTTCCTCTTCGCCGACCTTGTCGCCGTGCTCGCCGAGTGCCTTCTTGGTCGTGTGGATCAGGGTGTCGCACTGGTTACGTGCGTCGACCATTTCGCGTGCCTTCTTGTCTTCCTCGGCGTGCGAGGCAGCGTCCTGAACCATGCGCTCGACTTCAGCATCGGACAGACCCGAGTTGGCCTGGATCTTGATCTTGTTTTCCTTGCCGGTCGCCTTGTCCTTGGCAGACACATTCAGGATACCGTTGGCGTCGATGTCGAAAGTGACCTCGATCTGCGGCATGCCGCGCGGTGCCGGCGGGATGTCCGACAGGTTGAACTGCCCCAGGCTCTTGTTGCCGGAAGCCATTTCGCGTTCGCCCTGCAGCACGTGAATGGTCACTGCGCTCTGGTTGTCGTCGGCGGTGGAGAACACCTGGCTTGCCTTGGTCGGGATCGTGGTGTTCTTCTGGATGAGCTTGGTCATCACGCCACCCATGGTCTCGATACCGAGCGACAGCGGGGTTACGTCGAGCAGCAGCACGTCCTTGACTTCGCCCTGCAGCACGCCGCCCTGGATGGAGGCGCCAACTGCAACAGCTTCGTCCGGGTTCACGTCCTTGCGCGGTTCCTTGCCGAAGAATTCCTTGACCTTTTCCTGCACCTTGGGCATGCGGGTCTGACCGCCGACCAGGATGACGTCGTCGATGTCGGACACCTTGAGGCCGGCGTCCTTGATCGCAACGCGGCAGGGCTCGATTGAGCGTGCGATGAGCTCTTCGACCAGCGATTCGAACTTGGCGCGGGTGATCTTGACTGCAAGGTGCTTCGGGCCGGAGGCGTCTGCCGTGATGTAGGGCAGGTTGACTTCGGTCTGGCTGCCCGAGGACAGTTCGATCTTGGCCTTTTCAGCGGCTTCTTTCAGGCGCTGAAGGGCGAGTACGTCGTTCTTGAGATCGACGCCCTGTTCCTTTTTGAACTCGGTGACGATGTAGTCGATGATGCGCTGGTCGAAGTCTTCGCCGCCAAGGAAGGTGTCGCCGTTGGTTGCCAGCACTTCGAACTGGTGCTCGCCGTCGATGTCGGCGATTTCGATGATCGAAATGTCGAAGGTGCCGCCGCCGAGGTCATATACGGCAATCTTGGAGTCGCCCGGCTTCTTGTCCATGCCGAAGGCGAGTGCAGCCGCGGTCGGCTCGTTGATGATGCGCTTCACTTCCAGGCCGGCGATCTTGCCGGCGTCCTTGGTGGCCTGACGCTGGCTGTCGTTGAAGTAGGCCGGCACGGTGATGACGGCTTCGGTGACTTCTTCGCCGAGGTAATCTTCGGCGGTCTTCTTCATCTTGCGCAGCACTTCGGCAGAAACCTGCGGCGGAGCGATCTTCTTGCCGCGCACCTCAACCCAGGCGTCGCCGTTGTCAGCCTTGGCGATCGTGTAGGGCATCATGTTGATGTCCTTCTGCACTTCCTTTTCTTCGAAGCGGCGGCCGATCAGGCGCTTGATGGCGAACAGGGTGTTCTTGGCGTTGGTGACGGCCTGGCGCTTGGCCGGCGCGCCGCACAGGATTTCGCCGTCTTCCGCGTAAGCGACGATCGACGGGGTGGTGCGACCGCCTTCGGAGTTTTCGATGACCTTGGGTTTGCCGCCTTCCATGACGGAGACGCAGCTGTTGGTGGTGCCGAGGTCGATGCCGATGATCTTGCCCATGATTGTTTCCTTTATTTCTGAATTTGTATGAGAGCCGTGCCTGGCGACTCAGCCTTGATTCGAATATGGGGCGCGCAGGCCGGGTTTCAAGCCTCTGGAGCGCCGAATTAAGCTGTTTTTGCCTTGGAAACCATCACCATCGCGGGACGGATCACACGGCCATTCAGCAGGTAGCCCTTCTGCAGAACATTGATCACCGTGTTGGGCTCCGCATCCGACTCCAGCGCGCTGATGGCCTGGTGCTTGTTGGGGTCGAATTTCTGGCCTGCGGGATCTTCTTCGGTGAGGTTGGCACCGTCGAACGCGGAGGCAAGTTGCTTGAGTGTCAGTTCGACGCCCTCGCGCAGCTTTTCGAGGGTCTGGTTTTCAGTCCCGAGGGCGGCTTCGAGACTGTCCTTGACTGGCAGCATCGCGGTGGCGAACTTCTCGGCAGCGAATTTGGAGGCTTTGGCGATGTCCTCTTGGGCGCGGCGCCGAACGTTCTCGGTTTCGGCCTTGGCGCGCAGCCAGGCATCGTGGTGTTCGGAGGCTTTGAGCTCGGCTTCACGCAGGCTCTGTTCGAGGCTGGGCTGGACGTCAGGCGCTGCGTGCTTGCCGGTCGTGTTTTCCGTCGTGGTTTCTGCTGCGGCAGACTGTTCGAGTTCCGCTGCGTTTTCCGGCGTAGGATTCTGTTCCTGCATGGGTGTTCGCTCCCTGTGTGCTTCAATCGCCCAACAGCTTGGGGCGTGTGCAGGGATTTCAAGAGCCAGGACGAAGAAAATTTTTGCGGCAGCATGATGCGCTGCTGCAATCCTGTTTGTGTCGTCCGGGTAGTGAACCCCTTGCGCATGCTAAAATTGCACGCTTTTGGTTCAAGCGGGTTTTACCGCCTCAGAGCATGACACAGTTCGCCAAGGAAACACTCCCGATCAGCCTCGAGGAGGAGATGCGCCACTCCTACCTCGATTACGCCATGAGCGTGATCGTGGGGCGCGCGTTGCCCGATGCGCGCGACGGCCTCAAGCCGGTGCACAGGCGTGTGCTGTTTGCGATGCACGAGCTTTCCAATGACTGGAATCGCGCATACAAGAAATCAGCGCGTATCGTCGGTGACGTGATCGGTAAATACCATCCGCACGGCGACACCGCGGTGTACGACACCATCGTGCGCATGGCGCAGGACTTTTCGCTGCGCTACATGCTGGTCGACGGCCAGGGCAACTTCGGCTCGGTCGATGGCGACAATGCCGCTGCGATGCGATACACCGAAATCCGCATGGCGCGGATCGGTCACGAACTGCTGGCTGACATCGACAAGGAAACAGTCGATTTCGGGCCGAACTACGACGGCTCTGAAAAGGAGCCGCTGGTCATGCCGGCGCGCATCCCCAACCTGCTGATCAACGGCTCCAGCGGGATCGCGGTTGGTATGGCGACCAACATCCCGCCGCACAACCTCGGCGAGATCATCGATGCCTGCCTGAAGCTGCTCGAAGAGCCCGAGACGGATATCGAAGCGCTGATCGAAATCGTCAAGGCACCGGACTTTCCTACCGCTGCACTGATCTATGGCCTGTCCGGCGTGCACGAGGGTTACCGCACCGGCCGTGGCCGTGTGGTCATGCGTGCGCGCACCCACTTCGAGCCGATCGGCAAGAGCGACCGTCAGGCCATCATCGTCGACGAGCTGCCCTACCAGGTGAACAAGCGCACCCTGCAGGAGCGCATGGCCGAGCTGGTCAACGAGAAGAAGATCGAGGGCATCAGCGAGATCCGCGACGAGTCCGATAAATCAGGCATGCGCCTGGTGGTCGAGCTCAAGCGTGGCGAAATGCCCGAGGTGGTGCTGAACAAGCTGTTCAAGCACACCCAGCTGCAGGACAGCTTCGGCATGAACATGGTGGCGCTGGTCGACGGGCGTCCGCGCCTGCTCAACCTCAAGCAGATGCTGGTGTGCTTCCTCGAGCACCGGCGCGAAGTCATCACCCGTCGCACCATTTTCGAGCTGCGCAAGGCGCGTGATCGCGGGCACATCCTCGAAGGTCTGGCGGTTGCGCTGTCCAACGTCGACGAGATCATCGCCCTGATCAAGGCTGCACCGACGCCGGCCGATGCCAAGCGCGGACTGATGGAGCGCACCTGGCGCTCGCCGCTGGTGGAAGAGATGCTGTCGCGTGCATTGGCCGACAGCTACCGGCCCGAAGGGCTCGACCCGGAGTTCGGCCTTTCGGCTCAGGGTTACCGCCTCTCCGAGGCGCAGGCTCAGGCCATCCTCGAGCTGCGCCTGCAGCGCCTGACCGGCCTCGAGCAGGACAAGATCGTCAACGAATACCGCGAAGTGATGGATATCATCACCGACCTGCTCGACATCCTTGCCCGCCCGGAACGCATCACCGAGATCATCGTGGCCGAGCTCACCGGCATTCGTAACCAGTTCGACGACCCGCGTCGCTCAGAGCTGGTGATGAATACGTCAGAGATCAACATCGAAGACCTGATCACCCCTGAAGACATGGTGGTGACCCTGTCGCACACCGGCTACTTCAAGCGTCAGCCGCTGGCGGATTATCGCGCCCAGCGTCGTGGTGGCCGCGGCAAGCAGGCGACCTCGATGAAGGATGAAGACTTCATCGATCACCTGTTCGTGGCCAATACCCACGACACCGTCCTGTGCTTCTCCAGCCGTGGCCGTGCCTACTGGCTGAAGGTGTATGAAGTGCCCGAAGGCACGCGCAATTCGCGCGGCAAGCCGATCGTGAACCTGTTCCCGCTGATGGAAGGGGAAAAGATCAACGCCGTGCTGCCGGTGCAGGCCTTCGATGACGACCATTTCGTGTTCATGGCGACTTCGGCCGGGACCGTGAAGAAGACTGCGCTGACCGCGTTCGCCAACCCGCGCAAGGCCGGCATCATCGCTGTGCATCTGGACGACGGCGATCACCTCATCGGAGTCGAGATCACCGATGGCGCCTGCGATGTGATGCTGTTCTCCGACGCTGGCAAGGCCGTGCGTTTTGCCGAGAGTGATGTGCGTCCGATGGGCCGTGAGGCGCGCGGTGTGCGCGGCATGACGCTGGAAGACGGTCAGCGCGTGATCGCGATGCTGGTGGCCAAGGACGAATCGCAGTCGGTGCTGACCGCAACCGAAAACGGCTACGGCAAGCGCACGCCGGTGGCCGAATACACCCGCCACGGCCGCGGCACCAAGGGCATGATCGCGATCCAGACTTCCGATCGCAACGGCAAGCTGGTCGGCGCTGTGCTGGTCGAACCCACCGGCGAAGTCATGCTCATTTCTACCGGTGCGGTGCTGATCCGCACCCGGGTTCAGGACATCCGCGAGCTCGGCCGCGCAACCCAGGGCGTGACCCTGATCAATCTGGACGAAGGCACATACCTCGCCGGTATCGAAAAGGTTGCGGAGTCGGACGATGATGAAATTGTCGGTTCCGGCGATGAGTCCGAGGGCGGTGAAGAGGGCAGTGTCGAGTCGGGTGAAGGCCCGGTCGCGGACGCTGACGGTGAAACGCCTGCTGCAGGCGAAGGTGAGGAAGGAAGCGAAGCATGAGTCGGGTGTGGAATTTCAGCGCCGGTCCGGCAGTACTGCCTGAGCCGGTATTGCGTCAGGCCGCCGAGGAGATGCTCGACTGGCATGGTGCCGGCATGGGCGTGATGGAAATGAGCCACCGCGGCAAGGAGTTCATGTCCATTGCCGAGGCGGCCGAGGCCGATCTGCGCGAACTGCTCGCGGTGCCTTCGAACTACCGCATCCTGTTCATGCAGGGTGGCGCGATTGCCGAGAACGCGATCATTCCGATGAACCTGCTGGGCGACAAGCGGGTGGCGGATTATGTCGTCACCGGTTCGTGGTCGCAGAAGTCGCAGAAGGAAGCGCGGCGCTACTGCGAGGTCAATATCGCAGCGAGCTCCGAGGCCAGTGGCTTTACATCCGTGCCGGCGATGGCTGAGTGGAAGCTGTCGGCTGATCCCGCCTATGTGTTTGCCTGCACCAACGAGACCATCGGTGGGGTGGAGTACCCGTTCGAGCCGGATCTGGCGACGATCGGGCGCGGTGAGGTGCCGGTCGTGGCCGACGTCTCGTCGCACATCCTGTCGCGCAAGGTCGATATCTCGAAATATGGCCTGCTTTTCGGTGGCGCGCAGAAGAACATCGGTCCCGCCGGCCTGACCATCGTCATCGTGCGCGACGACTTGCTCGGACGCTCTGTCGCGGACTGCCCGACGGCATTCGATTACAAGACGGTTGCCGACAACGGCTCGATGTACAACACGCCGCCGACCTACGGCATCTACATCGCCGGGCTGGTGTTCCAGTGGCTCAAGCGCGAGGGCGGGGTGGCGGCGATCGAGGCACAGAACATTGCCAAGGCCGAATTGCTTTACGGCTACCTCGATGGCAGCGACTTTTACGAGAACCGTATCGACCCTGCATGCCGCTCGCGAATGAACGTACCGTTCTTCCTCAAGGATGAACGGCTCAATGAGGCCTTTCTGGCGGAATCGAAGGCGGCGGGTCTGGTCCAGCTGAAAGGGCACAAGTCGGTCGGAGGCATGCGCGCCTCGATCTACAACGCAATGCCGCTTGCCGGAGTGCGGGCGCTGGTGGATTTCATGCGCGACTTTGCCGCGCGCAGGGCCTGAGCCCGATCGGGCGTTTTGAGAGCTGAGCATGAGCGACGAACTGCTGAACCTGAGAAAACGGATTGACAGCCTCGACGAGGAGATCCTCGCCCGTCTGTCCGAGCGTGCCACCTGCGCCCAGCGTGTGGGCGAGATCAAGCATGGCAACATCTACCGCCCGGAACGTGAAGCCCAGGTGCTTCGCCGCCTGGCCGAGATCAACCCCGGGCCCTTGCCCGGCGGCGCGGTGCAGCGGATTTTTCGCGAGATCATGTCGGCCTGTCTGGCGCTCGAGCAACCCCTGAAGGTGGCCTATCTCGGCCCCGCAGGAACGTTCTCCGAGAGCGCCAGCCGCAAGCATTTTGGCTCGGCGCCGAGCTTCCTGCCGATGGCCGCGATCGACGATGTGTTCCGCGCGGTCGAGCAGGGCAATGCCGACTATGGCGTGGTGCCGGTGGAGAACTCCACCGAAGGCGCCGTCGGTGGCACGCTCGACCTGCTGCTGGCCAACCCGCTCGAGGTCTGCGGCGAGGTGAAACTGCGCATTCATCAGCACCTGCTGTCGCGTGCCGAAGGCATCGGTGGCGCCAAACGTCTGTATTCGCATGCACAGTCGCTCGCCCAGTGTCACGAGTGGCTGAATCGAAATCTTGCCAACCTGCCGCGCATTCCGGTGGCGAGTAATGCCGAGGCCGCACGCCTGGCTGCCGAAGACCCGGAGTCCTGTGCGATTGCGGGGGAAGCGGCCGCTGAACTTTACGGCCTGAATACGCTCGCATCGAATATCGAGGACGACCCCAACAATTCGACCCGTTTTCTGGTGATCGCACGCCATGGGGCCGGGCCGTCGGGCAAGGACAAGACCTCGGTGGTGTGTTCGGCGCCGAACCGGCCTGGTGCGATGTATGCGCTGCTCGAGCCGCTCGCCCGCCACGGTGTGGACATGACCAAGCTTCAGTCCCGTCCCGCACGGGGGGGGTTGTGGGAATACGTGTTCTTTGTCGATCTGCAGGGGCATCAAACCGACACCGAAGTGGCGGTCGCGCTCAAGGAACTCGGCGAGCGTGCCGCCTTCGTCAAGGTGCTGGGTTCCTACCCGGTTGCCGCGATCTGAACTCGCTGGAGACAAGCATGAGTGTTGCTGGAAACGCGCCTGAATATGTCCGGGCAATCATGCCTTATGTGCCCGGCAAGCCGGTTTCCGAGCTGGCACGGGAGATGGGGTTTGCCGAGGCGAGCATCGTCAAGCTCGCGTCCAACGAGAATCCGCTCGGCATGAGCGCCCGCGCCCGCGAGGCAATCACCGGGGTGCTGTCCGAAATCGCGCGTTACCCGGACGGCAATGCGTTTGCGTTGAAAGCGGCGATCTGCACCAGGTTTGGCGTGCGTGCCGAACAACTGGTGATTGGAAACGGCTCCAATGACATTCTCGAGCTCGCGGCACGCGCGTTTCTGGCACCGGGCCGCGCAGCGGTGTTTTCGCAGCATGCATTTGCGGTGTATCCGCTGGCGACCAACGCGGTGGGTGCAAAGTGTATCGAGGTGCCTGCGCGCGACTTCGGGCACGACCTCGATGCGATGGCAGCGGCGATCACGCCCGAGACCCGTATCGTGTTCATTGCGAACCCGAACAATCCGACCGGCAGCTTCCTGCCCGGTGAGCAGATCGAGGCCTTTGTCGCACAGGTGCCGCGGGATGTGCTGGTCGTGCTGGACGAGGCCTATACCGAATACCTCGCACCGGATCAGTCATACGATGCGACAGCCTGGCTGGCGCGTTTCCCGAACTTGCTGGTATCGCGCAC